>MTKZ01005789.1_pt1 | contig 31761 bp, 28 predicted proteins | sample 1042781 | NCBI WGS metagenome assembly MTKZ01 (sample SAMN06212207, study PRJNA360539) | anaerobic digester metagenome | biome: Wastewater treatment plant; material: sludge; isolation source: anaerobic digester fed with sludge from wastewater treatment plant | place: Denmark: WWTP Viborg ...
CGCGACTGCTTGCGTCCCCTTGCGGGAAGGATCTATTAGTTAAACATCAGATTCTTCGCAACAGAGGCTCAGAATGACAGACGAATCGTCATCCTGAGCAACGCGAAGGATCTGTTTGTTAAATATCAGATTCTTCGCAAAAGAGGCTCAGAATGACTGGAGTGTCGGCTTGAAATGCGCAAGCTGACCTACGACAGACCATGTAAGGTGTGTTGGCGTTTTGGTGTTTTTACCTGCATGATTCTCCATAACGCTTACCCACCGACCCACTACTCCCGTCATCGCGAGGAGCGAAGCGACGCGGCGATCTCTACTCCAACAATGTCATCCTGAGCAACGNNCATCGCGAGGAGCGAAGCAACGTGGCGATCTCAACGCTTACCTTGTCATCCTGAGCAACGCGACTGCTTGCGTCCCCTTGCGGGAAGGATCTATTAGTTAAACATCAGATTCTTCGCAAAAGAGGCTCAGAATGACAGACGAATCGTCATCGCGAGGAGCGAAGCGACGCGGCGATCTCTACTCCAACAATGTCATCCTGAGCAACGCGACTGCTTGCGTCCCCTTGCGGGAAGGATCTGTTTGTTAAATATCAGATTCTTCACAACAAAGGCTCAGAATGACAGATGAATCGTCCACCGAATAAATCGGCTCTTTAGGCCACCAACACTTCCGCCTGGGAACCCTCGGGAGTCTTGGTGATCTCGATCCGGTCCGGGAAGAAGTCCTTCAACTCTTCAATGTGCGTGATGATCAAGATCTTTCGGAAATCCGGGCGAATCAGGTTGATGGCTTCCACCAGTCGCTGGCGCCCTTGCGCGTCCTGATTGCCAAAGCCCTCATCAATCACCAGCGTCTGCAGCTTTGCGCCGGCGCGCTTGGCCAGCACGCGCGAAAGCGCCAGGCGAATCGCAAAATTGATCCTGAAGGCTTCTCCCCCGCTGAAAGTCTCATAATCCCGCACGGACCCGCCGTCACTGATCAGGATATCGAGCGTTTCGCGCTTATCGCTGCGTTTGGAGTCTTTATATTCGCGCTGGGTTGGGAAACTAACGCTCATGGTATGGTCCGAGAGCCGGCTGAGGATGTCGTTGGCTTGCTCTTCCAATTCGGGGATCGCCTCCTCGATCAGCATCGCGGGCACGCCGTCCTTGCCAAAGGCTTTCTGGACCTGCTCCAGGTCGCGGATGGTGCGCCGGGTGGCCTCGGCGCCTTGCCTGGTGGAGATGAGGTTCTGTTTCTGCTGCTCGATCGTGGCCAGTTGCTGCTTAATGCCGCCAAGGCGCATCTGCATCCTGTTGACCGTCACTTTGGCCGTGTTTAAGGCTACCTGGGTCTGGTCGATGTCCGGCAAACCTGCCTGGGCGGCAGCCAACTCCGCAGCTTTGGCATCATACTCAGCCTGGATGCGTTCCTTTTCCACCGCTGCAGCCTGGAGGCTCTCATTCAGGTCTGCCAGGCCTGCTTGCAATTCTTCCACCGCGCTTTGGGCAGTTAGCAGGCGGTTATGCTCAGCCACCGCTGGGCGTGCCGCCTCTTCTTCCGCCTTGAGCTGCTGGTGGGCACGCGCGTCGTAACCCAGTTCAGCCAGACGTGCTTCTTCTTCAGCAATTTTGACCCTGACCTCAGGCAGAAAATCATCCGCCTTGAGCGATTTCTCGGCTATTGCCAGGTTCAGAGCGCCTTCTGCCTGCCAGGTTTGTTCATTTTTTCGGATTTCCTGCAAGCGCAATTCGATCCTGGCGATCTCGTTTTGGTACTGCAGCAGTTCGGTCTTGTATTTGTCAAGGTTGCGGCGAGCCTGGCGCAGCGCCTCCTCTTCCGCTTCAGCATCTTCCACCGCCTTCCTGTTGGCGCGGTGCTGGTCGCCCAGGGAGGTGCCTTTGGAGGTCAGCTCAGCGCTGAGCTCAGTGCGATGCTCTTCTGTGAGCGGCTGACCGCAGAGGGGGCAAACAGCTTCAGCAACCTCAGCCAGCTGTGCGATACGGTCGGCCAGGTCTTTCATACGTGCCTTTAGCTCACCATTTTCCTGGTGGAGAGCTTTCTTCCGCGTATCGAGGTTTGCCAGCAAGCTTTCAAGGTCAGCCGCATTGACAATTTCCTGTTTGAGGGTGGCGGCAACCTGCTCAATTTCCTGCCGTTGTTCCTCTAAAACGCGGGCGTCTGCAGCCCCCTGGCGAATGCGGGCTTCTTCCTGGCGCAGGTGTTCAGCGGTGGTAGTGAGCCGCTGCCTCTCCACCTCCAACTGCTGACGGAAGGCTTTGAGGTCGCTTTCGATCGGGCGAAACTGCTCCGCCTGGGTTTCCGCCTGGCGCAGGCGCCCAAGCAGCTGGTTGTAGCCATCAAACGCGGCTTTAATCTCATCCGCGCGGGCAAGCGTGTTTTGATGTCCTTGCAATCGCGCCACTCGCTCGGATTTCTGCCGCTCAAAACTCTCAATGCGGTTTTGGACAGCTGCCAGTTGACCGCTGAGCGCCCTCACCGTCTGCTGCTGGGCGTCCAATTTCTCTTTTTGAGCCAATTGCTGTTGGTAGCGTGCTGTTTGCAGCTCCACTTCAGTTGAAGCGGCTTTCAACTCCAGCTCCGCGGCTTGAAATTCCGCGCGCTTCAGCGCTTCCTGGTCGAGCTCCGCCTGGATCTCAGCCAGCTTGCGTTCCTGGACTTCCAGCTCGGTCTTGGCTTCTCGGATGCGGGTCTTGGTGAATTCCTGGTAAACCTCCCACTGGTCCAGCCCAAGGATGCTCGAGAGAATTTTCTTGCGGTCCGCCGGTCGCTGCGTGGCAAAGGAATCGGCTTTGCCCTGTAAGAAGAATGCGGCATTGACAAAGGTTTCGTAGTCCAATCGCAAAGTTTGCTCGATCTTCGCTTGAGTGGCGCGCAGGTTTTGCTCGGTCAGGATCTTCCAACTGCCCTGCTCTCCTCCCGCGGGATTAAAAATCAAGAAATCAAGTTGGCTGCCTTTACCGCGGGTGATGCTGCGCACAATTCGGTAAATTTGAGACTCATACTCAAAATCCAGCTGCACTTCCGCCTTGTTTGCGCCGGTGTTGATGATGGCTTCATCCCGCTTGCGGGCTTCCCCATACAGGGCGTACGTGATGGCATCCAGCAGGGAAGACTTCCCTGCGCCATTCGGACCGGAGATACATGCCAGGTCAAAGCCGGAGAAGTTGATTTCGACTGGCTTGCGGTAGGAAGTGAAACCGGTGATGCGCAGGCTAATCGGTATCATCGTCACCAAACCCTAATATTTTGTTGTATTCCGCAGTAGTACTTGGCTTTGGAGACTCATCCTTATGAATTTCCTGCCAGAATTTTTCGTCGTAACGCCGTGATCGGATGGGGATGGGCATGGGCACCCCCCAGCCGAGCATCAGCACTTCCTCTTTGGGTTGAAGCTTTGCGAGCATGCCGCGCAGCGCGTTCCGCCCCGCCAGGCCGCTCAGTACCGCGTTGATGTCGTCCTCATCGCCAAGGGCACCCGAGATGCGCGTTCCAAGCTGCGACATGACCTCGTCGTAAATCTGTGAAGGACGCTGGTCGATGATCAGCAGGGTGACGTAATACTTGCGCATTTCGCGCGCGATGGTGCTGAAGATGGTCTGCGAAGCCATTTCGCGGTTGAGGAGTTTGTGTGCTTCCTCAACCACCACTACCAGCGGACGAGGTTCCTTCTTTTTATCCTTGTGGTATTGGCTGGTGGCGGCTTCCCAGGTGTCGCGGATTTTGCGGGTGATTAGGTTGGTGACCAAGAGGTAATCGAGCTCGGAATCGTAACGCCCGAAGGAAAGCACCACGTGCCGCCCTTCCTGGAGATTGTTGATAATTTCTGCCAAACCGTTGCTAGCGGGGCTGTCAACCAGGTAGGGTCTGTTCATCAGGCGGCTGAGTTTGCTGCGCAAGCCTTCCGCTGCCCCCACGTGGACGCCCGCTTCATTCGCCCAGGCTTCCACGCTGTCGGCTGCCGGACGGCGCTTGCCGTCTTCGTCCTCCTCGGTGGCTTTCCCGCGCATCTGCATAAAGGCGTTGAACCAATCCTCTCCGAAGCTGGTCTGCAATGCATCCAACGTGGTCGCAGTAGTTTCCTTGAGGTTCAGTGTCTGGCTTAACTGCAGCACATCTTCCGGGGTGAGATCCTTGTAGGCGATTTCCAGGTTGAAATCAGCATGCAGGGCGCCAAAATCCGTGCCGGCACCCAACCCAACCAGCCTCACGCGTGCCGTGAACTGCTCTTTGAGCCCGCTGACCGGCTTGCCGGTGTCGGAGGAGGTGCTTGGGGGACCATATTCGTTGTGCATATCAAATATCAGGGTGGAGGCATTGTTGGCGTGGATCAGACCTGCCAGGATCATGCGTGCCAGGAAGGACTTGCCCGAGCCGGTGGTACCGAAAATGCCGGATGAACGCTGCACAAACTTTTCGAGGTTCAGGCAGACCGCGTGCCCCTGTTCGCGCGTCTCACCTACCCGGAAGATGGTCTTGCCGTCTTCCCTGCCGAAGATCTGGGCGATATCTTCAGAATCCGCCAGCTTGACCGGAGCGTGGTGGTCCGGCACAGTTTTGACGGTTATGGGTTTGGCGTTTTCAGGTCGGTTTTGCAGCCAGGCGGCATACTCCGGGGTGGTTGGGTCCGGACCGCGGTCGAGCATCAGGGCGGGCATGACAGCCAGATTGGTGTAGAGCGTGTTCTGGTTGAGGTACTGCCCCAGGCGCGGGCTGAAACGTTCGCTGTTGAGTTGGCTGGCATAGTTGGGGTCGACCGCCGCCAGTTGCAGGTCGGTCACCAGCCCGTAAAAGCGCCAGGTGCCGCTATCCATCACCACAAACGCGCCTTCCTGCACCGTTTGCGCCGGCACGGTCAGCTTCACCTGCAAATTGGCTTCCAGTCCACCCCCGGTCACAAAACCGATGGGTGGGTTGTCATTGCTGAAATCTGCTCGTTGTTCCATCTGTGTTACTCCAGTTCCGAAAGCGCGTCCAACACCTGAGTCAGGCGCGGGTAGTCATCTCTTAGCAGCACGATCAGCCGCTGGCAAGCAGCCTCATACCATTCGGGATTGCCGAGCGAATCTTGCACGCGGCGTGCCTGGCTGAGGTGCGCCACGAGCAGCTCCTCCACCGGCTGGTCCACCAGGCGCAGGATGTGGCGCAAGTAAGCGTAGCCGTGGCTGGTAAAGCGCGCCACTTCGTCCGAGTCGCACAAAAATAGCTGATCCAGGCTGAGCGGTGGACGCGGCGGCAGTTGGTGGTGGATCTGACCATCGCTGCCATATCCAATCGTGAGAACGTGGATCTCAACTGGTAAGTTGCGGTTATAGCGATTGTCGGCGGTGTATTCCCCGGGGATGCTCACCCCCGAAACGAGCTGCCGTACGAGCCCATCATCATTGATGCTGATGTTGGTGATCAGCCCGTAGACGTCGGTGTGGTCTTCCAGCGATGCTCTGACCAGCGAGCCAAAAGCCGGGGTTTCCAGCTCCCTGACACGGCAGCCTGCCACAAATTGGCTGTTATCGGCGCGCAAAAGCTTGCCAATGGGGATCGAACGGGACGAATCGCTCATGAGAGTCCTTTCAGGTAATCTTTATTTGACCGTTGTTGGTGAAGTCGGAGCTCGGGGTCAAGCTGGCTCTGCAGCATTACTTCAATCTCATCCGCTTCGATGCGCCTGACAACCGCCAGCTCATGGGAACGGTGCAAGAGATAGGGGTAGGGGTGGGAATCGAGCACCTGGGCTTCCTTGTAGATCACAGCATGCAGCGTTTCCACCAAGCCAGGCACTTCGCTGACCCACAGGGGGAATTCGAGGCGCACCAGGCAGGGTTCATTCTCATCATTACTGACATTCAGGTAAAAGAATGCGACCGGCAAGCTGCTGGCAGGTTTCCTGGCACTGCGGGTGATGGCTTCGAAGATCGCGGAGCGTTCCCCGGGCAGCCGCAGGATTTCCTGCAGGATGAAGCGGTCGCTCAGGTTGAGCTCGCGGTTGTTAGATTCGAGTGGTAAGCCCTGGCGTTTGCACTGGAAGATCGCCAGCATGCGGCTAAGCATGGCAGAACCGGGCTTATCGATGTAACCGGCTGTCACCACGCCGCGCCGTTTTAGGTCCTGGTCGATCTCGAACACTTCCCGCTGCACTTCCTGACCCCGGTCGCCCTGGATGGTGGAGCGGTAAAAGACGTCCAGCGGACCATCCGTCAGGGTGATGACAGGCTCAAGGTCTTCAGGGGAAATCGCCTGGCGGATCAGTTTACGCTCTGCCAGGTCGCGCAGGAGCGCTACCTCATCCTCCCCGATCAGGGTTCCCTCAGCGGTCTGGATCTGGTCCAGGGCGAGCAGTTCGGTCTCAACCCGGATCTCGGGCGCTTCGCCGCTGCCAATATGCGCCTTGATCAAACCAACGTTGACCACCCCGAACTGCAAGGCGCGGTGCCTGCTTGGGACAATCTGTGAGCCGTCTGCGGCAATCAGGGTGTAGCTCGCGGGTGCCTGTGGCAGCGCTTTATGGGTCAGGATGGGCTCGTCGGTTGGTTTTGCCAGGTAAAGGTTGGTCAGCTGCTGTTCCGCCTCCTCAATCGCCTGGCGCAGCAGGTCAGGCTTGGCAGCAGCCTCGCTGAAGAGCCCCTTCAGGATGCCGGCTCGGGTGTTTAGCTCTGCTTGCCAGGCAGCATATTGGGCTGCAAATTGACCCCGGTTGCGTTCTAACTGAGCATAATTTAATGGCATACTCTCCTTATGGGCAGTGCGTTTTCTTATTATAACCAAGCCAGGGAAGCAAAATGGAACAAAAACCCACCATCCGACGTTTAAAACACAGATCGTTAACCATATAGGAGAAAAAATGAACAAGAAACACGTATTTACTTTTATTGCTTTGCTGTTAGTCGCCACCATTGGCCTCTCAGCTTGTACTATGCTGCCAGTTCAGCCAGCCGATGCAACCAACGCTTCCCCCCAGTCCGCGTCAGCTCCGCTTCGCACGCTGAGCGTGACCGGAACCGGTAAGGTAATGCTCGTTCCAGATTTGGCATACATCAACATTGGTGTCCGCAGTGAGGCACAGGATGTCTCTTCTGCTCTCGCAGCCAACAACGCCCAGGCAACCGCCATCACCGATGCGCTTAAGGCGATGGGTGTCGAGGAAAAAGATCTGCAGACTGCCAACTTCAATGTCTATTCCATCCAGCAATACGACCAAATGGGTCAACCCAGCTATATCAGCTACTCGGTTGAAAACACCTTGTATGTCACCGTGCGCGACCTGACCAAGCTGAGCCAGACCCTGGATGCTGCATTGAGTGCCGGCGCGAACCAGATCTACGGTATCAACTTCGATATCGCCAACCGACAGAGTGCCATGGAACAGGCTCGAGACCTTGCTATCAAGGATGCCGAAACAAAAGCTCTGGCAACTGCAGCGGTCGCTGGTGTCACATTAGGTCAAATTCAGACCATTAATGTGTCCAACACCTCTTACGTGCAGCCCTATTCACCTTACGGCATGGGCGGTGGTGGTGCGATGGATGCCTACTCCTCCGTACCGGTCTCAGCCGGACAGATCGTGGTCACCTACGACGCCAACCTGATCTACGTCATCGAATAAGCGCTTTTGCTCCCAACAATATGCGCGGAATAACACCCCGGAAAAGAACACCTTTCCGGGGTGTTTTTTTTCAACTTACAGGGGCAAGTGCAGCTTATTTCCAAAAACAATTTCGTTACCGTGAGCCACATTGCCCCGCGATTTCATGGGTTATTATGACATCGGCTTGGCAAAGTGATGAAGCAATCCCGCCTTTGTATGATGAGATCGCTTCGCAAAGGAGGCTCGCGATGACGGCGGGGGCGTCATTGCGAATCACTTTGTCAAGCAACCTCACGGGATATCCTGGCATCCGTTGGCAAAGTGACGAAGCAATCTCGTCTTTGTATGATTTAGATCGCTTCGCAAAGGAGGCTCGCGATGACGGAATCAAGATGAGATAACTTTTCTTCTCTTACAATAAAAGGCTCATGATGCGATTGCCCTGTGCGTTTTCCAAATTTACCGGTAATGGCAAGAGCAGCATGATAAAATTACTTATCCCCCCATTGAAGACCGATAAGGGGCAGGAAGAAACCATACCATCCAGCGGGCATAAGCCCGATAAAGAAGAGGAGACCTCATGAGTATTCATCCACTTGCAGGCAAACCCGCGCCAATCGACTCGTTGACCAACATCCCGCGCTTAATTTCAGCCTATTACACCCAGCACCCCGAACCGGGCAATCCAGCTCAGGCGGTTGCTTTTGGCACCTCAGGGCACCGCGGCAGCTCGCTGAACGGCAGTTTCAACGATGACCACGTGGCTGCCATCAGCCAGGCGATCTACGAATATCGCCTCGGCGAGGGCATCGCCGGTCCACTCTTCATGGGGATGGACAGTCACGGGCTTTCGGAGCCGGCGCTTTACACCGCCATCGAAGTCTTCGCTGGTAACGGAATGGAGATCCATATCCACAAAGGACACCAATACACCCCCACGCCGGTCATCTCGCACGCGATTCTGACCTGGAATGCCAGCCATCAGGGCGTGCAGGCGGATGGGGTGGTCATTTCCCCTTCGCACAACCCTCCCGAGGACGGGGGCTTCAAATACAACCCGCCAAACGGCGGTCCGGCCGACACAGTCACCACCAAGTGGATCCAGAACCGCGCCAATGAGATCATCGCCAACGATATGCTGGATGTGCGCCGGATGCCGCTCAACAAGGCCATGGCAGCCGACACCACCAAACAGATTGACCTACTGACCCCCTACATTAAGGACCTGATCAACGTGGTTGATCTAAAGGCGATCGCCGACTCGGGCATCCACATCGGCGTTGATCCGCTGGGCGGCTCGGGGATTGCCTATTGGGAACCAATGGCGGAGATGTACGGGCTCAACCTGGAAGTGGTCAACAAACGCGTTGACCCGACCTTCTCGTTCATGACCCTCGATAAGGACGGCAAGATCCGCATGGACTGCTCCTCGCCCTACGCGATGGCGAGCCTGGTGGCGCTGAAGGATGACTTTGATATTGCCTTTGGCAATGACGTTGATTTTGACCGCCACGGCATCGTCACCCCGAGCGTGGGCTTGATGAACCCCAACCACTACCTGAGCGTCGCCATCTGGTACTTGTTCCAGCACCGTCCGGATTGGCCGGCGGCAGCAGCCGTGGGGAAGACTTTGGTTTCAAGCTCGATCATTGACCGGGTTGCCCAGAAGATCGGGCGGAAGCTGTGCGAAGTGCCGGTGGGTTTCAAGTGGTTCGTGCCCGGGCTTCTGGATGGCAGCATTGGTTTTGGCGGTGAGGAAAGCGCAGGGGCGTCTTTCCTGCGCAAAAATGGCCAGACCTGGACGACTGACAAGGACGGGATCATCCTCGACCTGCTGGCAGCCGAGATGCTGGCTGTGACCGGCAAGGATCCGGGTTTGCATTACCAGGCACTGGAGGCGGAGTTGGGCGGCAGTTTCTATGCCCGCCAGGACGCGCCCGCGAACGCCAGGCAAAAGGCAATCTTGGGCAATCTCTCGCCGGAATTGGTAAAAGCCGAGACGATGGCTGGCGATCCGATTTTGGATAAGCTCACCGCCGCCACCTGCAATAAGGCGCCGATTGGCGGCTTGAAGGTGACCACCGAGAATGGCTGGTTCGCCGCCAGACCTTCGGGAACGGAAGATATTTACAAGATCTACGCCGAGAGCCTCAAAAGCGCCGAGCACCTGGCTCAGATCCAAAAGGAAGCCCGCGAGATCGTCGACGCGGCGTTGGGAGAATAAAGTCACTTGTAGGGTTGACGCCTGCGTCAACCGAAACGGGTAAACGCTTGGGTCACCACGGGGGGTGACCACTACATAACAAGCACCAACGTAGGGTTGACGTCCGTGCGAAGCCTCCCCTTGCGGGATGCGTCAACCTCGAACCTGAGGAAAAGGCAGGCCTTTTCCCTACGGCGACCTTACAAACCAAAAATGACGAAAAAATAATACCCCACTGCCATCGCCCAGAGCATCGAATCCAAGCGATCAAGCACGCCGCCGTGACCCGGGATCAGGCTGCCGGTGTCCTTCACCGCCAGCGAGCGTTTGATCAAGCTAATCAGCGTATCCCCAAAAAACGCCAGCGGTCCCATGATCAGCCCCAAACCCGCCCCGTTGAGCATCCCTAACTCCGGCAAAGGTTTGCGCAGGATCCAGCCAATTAATACCCCCGAAAACAGTCCCACCAGCGTGCCGCCGATCAACCCCTCCAGCGTCTTTTTCGGGCTGAGCCTTGGCAGGATATTGCGCTTGCCAAACCGACTGCCAATCAAATAAGCGCCCGCATCCACCAGCCAAACCAACGCGATCGTCACCAACAGCCACAGGTTGCCATGCGGTTGGCTCTGATTGAGTGAGATGCCATAAGCTCCCAAAACGCCAATGAAGAACACGCCAAAAACCTGTAAACCAAGGCTGATGAAGGCTTTGTCATCCCCACGTTCGTACTGCCACAGGCTGTAAAAGCCCAACACCGCCAGGATCACGGTCCACGCCAGCGGCTCCAGCCAGCCAGTGGAGAGCATGCGCAGCAAGACCAGCGCCGCAATCGCAGCAATCATCAACGGATAGAAAACTTTGTAACCGAAATTTTGGAGCATACGGGCATATTCGAAACCGGCAAATCCCAATACAGCTAACAGAAAAAGATCAAAGGGTATCCCCCCAAGCCATGCCAGCCCCAAAAACAGGGGCACGAAAATCAAGGCTGAGAGTGCCCGCTGGCGCAGCATCACTTTTTGCTCAGTCCGCCAAAGCGGCGGTCACGCTTGGCGTAGTCCTCAAGCACCTGGTTGAGGGCAACTTCGTCAAAATCCGGCCAAAGCACCTGTGGAAAAGCCCACTCGCTGTAGACGCTCTGCCAGGTAAGGAAGTTGCTGGTGCGCAGCTCGCCTGAAGTTCGGATGATCAGGTCCGGATCCGGAATGCCCGCGGTGAACATATTCTCAGACAGGGTTTGCTGGGTGATCTCCTCGGCTGGGATGCCCGCGGCGACAATCTTCCTGACAGCAGTCACGATTTCGTCGCGTCCGCCGTAACTGAACGCCAGAATGACGTCAATGCGAGTGTTGTTTTTTGTCAGTTCAATCGCGTCTTCGATCTTCCTGCGCAGTTGCGGTTCAAGGTGCTCGAGATGACCGATATGCAGCAGACGCGCGCCTTCTTTGTGCAGCTCGGGGGTTTCGGTCTCGATGAATTCACCCAGAAGTCCCATCAATCCGCCAACTTCTTCTTCGGGGCGGCTCCAGTTTTCGGTCGAGAAGGCATAAAAGGTCAGGTGCTTAATGCCGGCGTTGGCAGCGGCGCGGATGACGCGGCGCAAGTTCTTCGTGCCCGCGCGGTGCCCGGCCAGGCGCGGTAAACCTCGCTGTTTTGCCCAGCGACCATTTCCATCCATGATGATGCCGACATGCACCGGCACACGACCACTTGCTTCGGACATTAGAATTCCATGATCTCTCTTGTTTTTCGGTCGCCGATAACATCCACCTCAGCCACCATTTCGTTGGTCAGATCCTGCAGGTCCTCTTCACCTTTTTTCAGTTCATCTTCAGAGATCATTTTCTCCTTTTCGAACTCGCGCAGATCCTTGAGGCTGTCGCGCCGGATGTTGCGGATGGCAACCCGGCAATCCTCCAGGCGGGAGTGGACCATCTTCACCAGGTCGCGCCGGCGCTCTTCGGTGAGGGGCGGCAGGTTGAGGCGGATCACCTTGCCATCGCTGTTTGGGGTGAGCCCCAGGTCCGAAGCCTGGATAGCACGCTCGATGGCTTTAAATGATGAGGCGTCGAAGGGACGGATGAGCAGCTGGCGGGATTCGGGTACACTGATGGTGGCAAGCTGAATTAATGAGAGGCTGGAACCATAATACTCAACCTGCAGTCTCTCCACCAGCGCGGGTGAAGCCCGGCCAGTTCGGATCGCTATCAGATCATCTTCCAACACGTCCAAAGCGCCTTGCATACGCTGTTTGGACTCTCTAATCAGTTCATCAATCATTTTGACCTCCAACAGTGTTTGAACGACGCTTAAGCATAACCGATTTTTACCAAAGTTGGTAAAAGCATAGAACCTGGGTCTCGCATCTTCCGTCAGAATCTTAGTAGGGTGGGTTGGCGTCAGAAAGTTTCGTCCTGTAATAACTTCGAAATAGCCAACCCACCGATAATACGCTGCTGCCCGTGAGGACAACATTCTGTCTTTGCGAGGAACGAAGCAATCTAAACTGTTTGCCCAAAGAACACGTGAAATGTTCACAACCACTTCGTGAAATTAAACGGTGATCCTGTTGCCTCAAACATCTTGGTATGATGCGAGTTTAGATTGCTTCACAAAAGAGGTTCGCAATGACAAGATTTCGTCATCGCGAGGAGCAAAGTGACGTGGCGATCTTAACATTGTGCCCCCCCACTAATAATATGCTGCTGCTCATCCACCCTGTTAGCCTGAACAGCATGTTGAGGGCACAATACAACTACTCATCAAAAGGTACACGATGCCCTCAATACCCTGCTTCGCGGGCACTTTGCCTCGCCCTACAGAAGAATGGGAAGACATACAACACATAAGACCAATGTTAGTTAGTAGGGTAGGTTGGCGTCAGAGGATATCATTCTTGATTAAATTCGAAATAGCCAACCCACCAAAATCAATAATCTTCCGTATGTGAAACTTTGAAGACTCAATTTGCTCGTGATGCGGTGGGTAGGCTATAACGGGTTGTGTGTATGCATAGGTTTTGTTACGCCATCCCACCCTACATGCTACGGGAAAAAGTGTTCTTAGAAGTTCGGTGCCATTCCCTTAACAAATCCATTTCCCTTGCATGCCGTTAAAGCCTGTGGTATAACACACGCAATTACATAGCCCTTGCGGCACTCTTATCCAGAGAGGTGGAGGGACCGGCCCTTTGAAACCTCGGCAACCAACCCAGTGTATGGTGCCAATTCCGGCAGACAATCTGGAAGATGAGAGGCTACAGCATACCAAGCGGAATGCCCCTCACTTGCAGGGGCATTTTATTTTCGTAACCTGAGGAGGTTAAAATAATGACAACAACTTTTATGAAATCACCCAAGTACCTGTTCACATCTGAATCGGTCACTGAGGGTCATCCGGACAAAATGTGCGACCAGATCAGCGACGCGATCCTGGACGCCATGATCTCGGAAGATAAAGCCAGCCGGGTTGCCTGCGAAACAGCCATCAAAACCGGCTTCGTGTTAACCTACGGCGAAGTGACCACCAAAACCTATGTCGACATCGATGCCCTCGTGCGCGAGGTAGTCAACGACATCGGTTATGATCGTGGCAAGAAGGGATTCGACGGCTCCACCTGCGGCGTGCTGGTGGCGCTGGCTAATCAGAGCCCCGATATTTCTCGAGGTGTGGACCAGAACGGCATCAAGGAAGCAATCGAATATAACGAAGCTTTCATTGAAGCCGGCGGCGCTGGCGACCAGGGCATGATGTTTGGCTTTGCCTGTAACGAAACCGAAACCCTGATGCCAATGCCAATCTACTACGCCCACAAGCTCACCCGCCGCATGGCGGAAGTGCGCAAAAACGGCACTGTGGCGTGGATGTACCCCGACGGCAAGAGCCAGGTGACCGTGGAATACCACTACGGCAAGCCTGTTCGCATCCACACCATCGTCATCAGCAGCCAGCATGCCGACAAGCTTGATCATGAAGAAGTCAGCCACGAGCAGATCGAAGCAGACATCCTCGAGCACGTGATCAAGGCTGTCATCCCCGCGGAACTGATGGACGAAAACACCCAGATCTACATCAACCCGACCGGTCGTTTCGTTATCGGCGGTCCAATGGGCGATGCCGGTCTGACCGGACGCAAGATCATCGTGGACACCTACGGCGGCATGGGACGGCACGGCGGCGGCGCTTTCAGCGGCAAAGATCCGACCAAGGTCGATCGCTCTGCAGCTTACGCAGCCCGCTGGGTGGCAAAGAACGTGGTTGCAGCCGGCCTGGCCGCACGCTGTGAAGTGCAGGTCTCGTACGCCATCGGCGTCTCACACCCATTGAGCATCAACGTCGAAACTTTCGGTACGGGTGTGGTGGATGATGACCTAATTGCCACCGCCATCAGCAAAGTGTTTGACCTGCGCCCGCGCGCCATCATCCACGACCTGGATCTGCTGCGCCCAATCTACCGTCAGCTGGCTGCCTATGGGCACTTCGGCCGCGACGATCTGGACCTGACGTGGGAGCGAACCAACCGGGCTGACGCACTCAACGAAGCCGTTCGCCACCTCACCACAGAATAAAACCCTTTCAATACAAACTGACAACAGAAGCAGGCTAGTGTGCCTGCTTCTGTTTTTGTATAAACTCAGCACCACTCTGACTTGATATTGATGCAGTAAAAATAATACTATTCTTTCCAAATGGAATTCAAACGAAGGCTAATTCTGGTGATCCTGAGCGTGCTCTTTCTGCTCTCAGCCGCGTTGACGGTCAGTTTTGGTGTGCAATACATCCAAGCAAGAAACCGCCCGGTAAAAGAAGCGGCCCAGCAGGCACTAAGCGTTGCCACATACATGGCGGATTATTATCGGACTGCCACGGCTCAACCAAGCCCGACCTCAAGCCCTACCCCAATCACCACCCCGAGCCCATTAGGGACAAAACCGCTCCCGCCTACCGCCACCCTTGTGCCGACGCCCACCTTTAATCCACACGCCGAGGAACTGCAACTTGCACTTTCAATGGTTAAAATCGACTTTCCTGCCTGGCAAAGCCTTAACGAAGATGTGAGCGCCTGGATTCATAACGAGGCAATCCGCGTGGATCACCCGGTGCTAAAGTCGCCGGATAACGAATACTACCTGACTCACGACCTCGATCGGTCGTATAAAGCCATGGGATCGATCTTTTTTGACTTCCGGAATCAAACCGATTTCAGCGATCCAAATACGATCATCTACGGGCACAATTTTGATAACGGGCTCATGTTTAGCAACCTGGTTTGGTATAAGAGTCAACCGTTCTATGAAAAACACCCCTTTTACTACCTGTACACACCGGAGCAGGTCTACCGGGTGGACATTGCTGCGGGTATTGTCGTCAGCGAAACAGACACCACTTACCTGGTGGTTGATTTCAACTCTGAGATGGAGTTCCAAAGCTTGATCCAAACGATCGAAGAAAACTCCGTGATCGAATCTGACATCGTGCTTACACCCAAAGACCATTTGGTCACGCTTTATACCTGCACAAACGACTGGCAAGGACAGCGCTTCGTTGTGATCGGAAAATTAACTGCACTGGGTTCTTTTTCGATCCAATAAATACCAAACATAAAAAAATAAAACAAAAAACCACAAGGTCACTTAAACTGTTTTTTCCCTCGTCCAAGCGGAATTTGATAGCTAAACCTGTTTCAATTCTATCTACATACCTTATACAATATTTAGTATTTAATACCTAATAGGTATTAAAATTTTGTCCTCTTAAGCTTTTTGCAACTTAATAGAAAGGTTTTACTATGAGGACACTATCCACACTTCTACTAGCAATCATATTGCTATTTACTCTCAGCCAGGCGGACCAACCTGTTCAGGCAAGTGAAGAGTACCAATTGAACTTGTCGCATATTGAGTGTCTTGGAACCTATGTTGAAATCCACTTTGTCCTGCTTAACACTGTCGAGGGGGATGTCATCTCAGACCTCACCTATACTTACGGCACCATCCCGCCAGGGAAACGCTCTGGAAACGTTGTCCATTTCACGGACAATGTGGCGCCAGGTTATTACAACATCACGAGCGCCTCGGTATGGGTCAACAGCACGTTGGTCACGCTCCATAATCCTGGTGCGTACGCTGGTAATTACGGCTGCCAACAACAACCCACCAACACACCAACACCAACCCCCACCTCCACACCCGTGCCCCCTACCAACACGCCAACACCCACTCTGACCGTTACACCCACAGAGCCGCCCAAACAGACCCCCACAGTCACTGAGACGCCCACCGAGACTCCGACTTCCACGCCTACTTCCACACCGGTGACCCCTACCAACACGCCGACCTTCACCCCCACCTCCACGCTGGTTACGCCCACAGAGCCACCCAAACAGACACCCACTGTCACCGAGACGCCCACCGAGACACCTACGGAGACTCCATCCCCAACGCCCACCTCCACAACTGTCACGCCAACCAACACGCCAACAAACACCCCAGAACCGACCCTGGTAACATCCACCCCTGAACCCAGCCCAACCAGCACACCGCCTGATCCAACAGCGACAATTGCGACCACAACCCCAGTTGCAACAGCAACCTTCTCAGTGCCGAACACTGGTCCGGGAGATAACCTGGCAGGTACAGGCTTTATCCTGGCAGGGACGTTCACAATTGCGATGGGATTTGCGATATCCAAACTACTGCGAAAATCCTACGCTACCAAACGCAAGTAGTCAGACCAACTGTTTAAGAACGAAGAAGTCCGGGACCATGGTCCCGGACTTCTTATTGTTGTAAGAGATCGAGCTTATCGCTTGAGCTTCAGCAGCAGCCAGACCAAACCAAACGCAGCAGCAAGACCAACCAGGATCCATTTTACATTCGTTGGGATGATGGGCTCTTTCTCTGGCTCAGTGACTTCCTCAGCAGCAAGCATCGGTAAATCCTGGCTCTCATCAGGCTCGATCGTAATCACCTGCCCCAGTTGGTCCTCACGAACGCCGAAGATTAATGGTTCAACTGTGACCTTATCTTCCGAAGGCGTGCTCACGACTTCAGTTGGTTCCGTGATTTCTTCGGTTTGCATTGGTTCAGTCATCATGATTTCTTCCGGCTCAACCGGTTCGGCTATTGCGATATCCCCAGTATAGATTCCGGTTGGACCTCCGCCGATACCATAGGCAACACTGCTGCCGTCTCCACCGCCCTTACCGCCCACCGAAACCCAATTGAGGAGGTAGACCGGTTGACCACTTTCTTCCTCAGCTTGTCTCAGTGCGCTTTCAGGAACAGCAGCATCCGGAAGCATCATGGCGACCGGTTCGGCTGGAGTCTGGGGAACTGAAAAATTTGTGAATATAAATTCACTGCCAAAAATGACGGCCAGCAGAATCATAGAAACCACGCTTGCCCAACCGAAAGTTGGCAGTAAAAAGCGACCACGCCGGGCTTTTTCAGCTTCACTGCGAGTGAGGGTGAAGTGATGAGGTACCGGCTTGCAAGGCAGGCTGCGCATGCTGCGCTTTAACGCAGTCATATCCGCCAGAGCTTCTTTTAGCTCGGCAGATTGCTGCAGGCGCTTATCGAACTTCGCGCGGTCTGTTATGGACAGCGCATCGTCGAGGTATTCGCACAGCAGCGTCATGTCCTTTTCAGAGATCTCAGCTTGCCAGTTCATCATGTTCCTCGGTAATATGACGAAATTGGTCTGGTAAAAGTTCCCTGAAACCTTGCAGGCACTGCTGCATTTTGAGACGCGCCCGGGCAAGCCGGCTCTTGACCGTACCTATGGGGGTACCGATGATTCGCGCAACCGCCTCGTAATCCTCACCCGACACATCCACCAGTGTGATCACAATCCGGAATTTTTGGTCCAGCCCGCTCAGGCAGTGCTGTATGGCGTTCTCAATCTCAGAAGTCCCCAGTACGTCTTCTGGGCTAGCGGATTTATCCTCCAACCATTCCGGGGATTCAACCAGTTCGCCTTCGTTTGTCTCTGGCTCAATCGGAATGGTCGGTCTGCGGCGCTGACGGCGTAGTTCGTCATAGCAGGCGTTGGTCACGATGCGCAGGAACCAGCTCTTAAAAGAACCGCCTCGATAGGTGTCCAGCTTGCGGTACATGGATATTACGGCTTCCTGGGTGGCGTCCGCAGCCGCGTTTTCGTCTGCCATAATTCGGTAGGCTACGTTATAAGCGACTTCCTGGTGCTGGAGCACGAGTTGATTAAAGGCGTCAAGGTCGCCATCAACAGCACGCGTTATCAGTTCGGTCTCTTCCATGATTGCTTTCTGTGCAAGACTCACGCCAACGAACCAAAACTTCACTTAGATTTTAGCGCAAATTTTGTCAATATCAAAGAGATAGTGTAAAGATATTCATCCAACTCTTTGGAAAACCTTTCATGATTGGCAGGAATTTACAAAAAAAGAGTGCCTGAGGCACTCTTTTAACAATCAGATTAACACAAATCATTCTGCGGCTTGCGGAGCGGAAGAGTCTTCATCGCGCAATGGAGGAAATAGGATGACTTCGCGCAGGGAATGCTGACCAGTGAGCATCATCACAAACCGATCCACGCCTAATCCAAAACCACCAGCTGGCGGCATGCCGTATGCCAGGGCGCGCAAGTAGTCCTCGTCCATGGGGTTGCGTTCTTCATCATCTTCGGTGTAAGCACGTCCAAGTTCAAGAAAGCGTTTTTCCTGATCGAGCGGGTCATTCAGCTCAGTGAAAGCGTTGCAAAGCTCAACCCCACCTATGTAGCCCTCGAAGCGTTCCACCGTGTTGGGATCTTCAGGTTTCGCCTTCGCCAGGGGCGAGATGTCACGCGGGTAGTCGTAGAGGAACGTCGGTTGGATCATAACCGGCTCAAGATAAGTTTCCATCAGGGTGTTGATCAGCTTGCCGCGTGGAGTTCCCGGCTTGAAAGGTATCTGGCGGGCTAGCATAAGCTCCGCTAAACTTTCAGCCGTGGGGTGCTCGTTGATATCGATGCCGGCGTGGTCGATCAGACCCTGCCGAATCTGCATCCGGTTCCAGGGAGGCGTAAGGTTGATCTCGTGACCTTCGTATTGGATGACCATTGTTCCCAATACGCGCTGCGCAACCTGCGCAACCATCTGCTCGGTCATTTCCATGATCGTGTTGTAATCGGCATAAGCCATGTAGAACTCAAGCTGGGTGAATTCGGGGTTGTGCTTGAAGGATATGCCCTCATTGCGGAAGTCGCGCCCGATCTCATAAACGCGATCCAAACCACCCACGAGCAATCGTTTCAGGTAAAGTTCAAAACTGACTCGCAGGAAGAGCTGCCGGTGAAGCTGGTTGTGGTAGGTGGTGAAGGGTTTGGCTGCCGCTCCGCCATAAATAGGCTGCAGGATGGGAGTTTCCACCTCCTGAAAGCCGCGTTCATCTAAAAACTCGCGCAGAGCTTTGAGAGTCTCAGTGCGCATGCGGAAGATGTCGCGGACTTCGGGGTTGACTGCCAGGTCGACNNTAGCGCTGGCGGTAACGGGTTTCGGGGTCGGTTAGGGCTGCATGGCGGATGACTTCTCCGTCCACCACCTCGTCCTTGGCGGCTGGCAGTTGATAGAGGGCTTTGGAGAGCATTCTAAAGTCCTCAACCTGCAGGGTGACTTCTCCGCGTTTGGTGCGCACCATGGTGCCTGTGGCTTCAATGAAGTCGCCCAGGTCAAAAAATCGCACGAACTGATCCAGTTTTTCCTGCCCGAGTTCGTTGATGCGCATGAAGAGCTGGATCCTGCCGCTGCGATCTTCGATGTGGGCAAACGAAAGCTTACCCATGTTGCGGATGGCGCGCAGGCGACCCGCAAGCGTCAGCTTAAGTTCTTCCGGATTGCCGGCAGCTTCACGGACTTCGAACGCCTTAATGGCATCAGCGTTGCTGCTGTTCTTGTAGGAACGGGTTGGGTAAGGTTCAATCCCATCCTGGCGTAGTTGCTCCATTTTTGCCAAACGGAGGTTCTCAAGTTCGGAAAAGTTATCTGTAAGCATGATTTGTCCTTTAGATTAAAATAAGCCCCACCGTTATGAAGGGTGGGGCTTTGAGAATTCAGGCGACTACTCGCTCTTGAGGATCTCCACGGTGTAAGCACCACCCGGGGCTTCAATCTTAACCTTATCACCAACACGATGGTTAATCAAAGCACGACCAATTGGGGATTCGTTGGAAATTCGTCTCTCGCGGGGGTTAGCCTCAACAGGACCAACGATCTTGTACATTTCAGGCTCACCACCCTCTTCGCAGATGGTCACATGTGATCCGACTGTCACCAAACCGTGCTCGTTTTCACCATCTTCGATGATGTGTGCATTGGCAAGCAAGAGTTCCAGTTCCTTGATGCGCCCTTCCGTAAAAGCCTGTTCGTTTTTCGCGGCTTCGTATTCCGCGTTTTCGATCAACTCACCGTCTTCCATCGCATCCTGCAAACGCTGAGCAACTTCCTTGCGTTTGATGGTTCGCAGAAATTCCAGTTCCTGTTCCGACTTTTCAAATCCCTCGCGGGTTAAGTATGAGCTTGGCATAATATCAATAATCCTTGAACATTTTCTAAATCCCAAACCATAAGATTGGGTTGGGTTAAGACAAAACGCGCCTCGAAAGCCTGAGGCTTCCTTAACGCCGGTGCATTATTATACTATGAAACTTTCAATTTTGCGCAATTAGTGACTTGTATTAATATTACCTACCAGTAAACTAATTTTACTTAATTCCAGCTCGGTGGCGCGGGTTTTGGCGCAATTCCGCTCGTTTTGAACAAGAATCCCACCAACAGACCATAAACGAAACCTCCGATGTGTGCCCAATAGGCCGTGCCGCCCTGGTCGCCCATACCCAACGAGCCAACGCCGCTGAATAGCTGGAGAACAAACCACAGGGTCAACACAACCACCGCAGGGACCAGCCTTAGGCGGGCAAAGTAACCTATCGGAATGAAAGTATAGACCCGGCTCTGAGGGTAGATCACCAGGTAAGCCCCCAGGACCGCGGCAATGGCGCCGCTCGCACCAACCGTTGGGATAGCCGAAGTGGGATTGATGAAGTAATGAGCAAAGGCCGCTGAAATTCCGCCAGCCAGGTAGAAAAGTAAATACCTGATATGACCCAGCCTGTCTTCAATGTTGTCGCCAAAAATCCAAAGATAGAGCATGTTACCCAGAAGGTGGAACCAGCCAGCGTGCAGAAACATGCTGGTGACAATATCGCGCATATCCCCAAGATCGAGACCTTCCCGAATTGCAGAGGGGAAAAGGGCAAATTCTGAATAAACAGCATCAGGATTTGGATTGAAAACATAAGCCCACAAAAACACTGCCACATTGACCAGAATCAGGACATAGTTCACGATTGGGATTCGATGTGTCTTTATTTCATCACGGATTGGGATCATAGCTGTTCTCCATTGGGGAAGGTCTCGGTCTTTTGGGGTGTGTCACGTTCTGCTTGCAGCTCTGCCAGGCGAGGATGGTTGGCATAAAAGCCACGACGCTCCTCTGGCAGAAGCAGAGCAATGTGGCACATGATCTCATCGGTTGCCTGCTGCAGTCGGTCTTTGGTAGTTCTCTCATCATGCACTTGCGACAGCAGGAAAGGCGTGCCAAAGCGCACTTCAACCTGCGCCTTTTTGAAACGTAATAATCGCTGAAAAACCTCGGTTGAACCGAGCACCGCGGTTGGGATTACCTGCACCTGGTTGCGAATCGCCAGCAATGCCGCCCCAGGTTTGCCTTCCAGGAGCTCTTGTGTTTTTGAACGCGTTCCTTCGGGGGCGATACCTACGATCCAACCATTCTTCAGATGGACAGAAGCGTCACGAAACGCCCCAAGGTCATATCCATCACGCGAGATCCAGATCACACCCAGTTTATTCAGGAACCAACCGAAGAAAGGCGCCCTCTCGTATTCCCTGGCGACCATGGCAATAATGTCCTGGCGGTGCGTGGAAAGCATCAGGAATGGGGTATCCAAACGGCTGATGTGGCTGGTAGCGACAATGTAAGGTATCCCATCCTGTACGTTTTCAACGCCTGTGACCTTGAGGTCAACCAGGTGATTTACCAGAAAATGCAGCAGCTTCATCATACGCTGGCGTTCCATGTCCTAACCTTCCAATCCGATGGGGAATGTCGATAAGTCCCTCACATTTTGCACCTTTTTTATTAACCGCAAGAATGTAAACAACATCACCAAAAACAATAGTGCAAGTCCGATGTACGGCCAGACGGCCTGCACCTGTCTCTCATTGATAAGTGGATTGACACCGCCAAAGACCGCCAGGGCATTCCACGCAGCGTGCAGCAGCCAGGCAGCCAGGTATGAAAGTAATAGATAGCCAATCTTACGGTTCTGCCAGTACCTGCCAATTGCCAGCCCAACAATCCCGCCGGCAAGAATATGCAGAAGACTGCCGCCAAACCTGCCAAGGATCAATCCAGCCCACTCCCCGTATCCAATCGCGCTTTGTTGAAGCGAACTCACGCTCAACAGCCCCTCAAACAGCGCGAATCCGGCTCCACTGAGTAATCCTGCCCGAAAGCTCTCTGCAGGATCGGGGTTACGAACCTTGAGCAGCCACACGCCAATGGTCTTAAACAGCTCTTCAACCAGCGGCATGATTCCGGCAACCACCAGAAGTAGCCAGCCCAGCAAATTTGACAGGTCGAACATGGTCTCAAACTCGGAAATCAGCCTGGAGGGATCATTTTGCAGTGATTCAGGGTTGCTCAGGATGGTGTTGATAAGTCCCATGAATTCCGGATTGCCAATCATCCTTGAGAAGAACACCACTATCAGAATAAGAAATACCAGTACTTCCACCAGAACGATGAAAGGAGTTGAAATCCCAAACGACACGGTCAGGATGCCTGAATCGCGTTTTAGGTTGGCTTCCCTTTGGCTGCGCGAACCAACCTGGAGGAGCAAAAAAATTGGAATAGCAATTCCAGGAATTGCCAGAACAGCCAGGGCGATGGCTTTTCCTTCCGGAGCGGCAAGCCCCGTCAGTGCTGCCAGTCCAAATACCAGGAAAAGTCCGGCTATCGACCATATCAAGGCTTTCTCCCCAGCCGGCTTAAGAATCCTTGCGTTTCCAGTAATTTTTTGGATAGTGGTTACAGTTGAAACCAACGCGATCATCAGGAAAACCAATCCCACCAATGCCAGGCCGATAAGCATCCCGGGCTCCAGAGCAAATGTTGTCCCATCGTCCATGGTGACTTGCCCAAACGCGGCCAGCCCTGCCAGCCCCATCCAGATCAGGCTCAGGAAAAAGACAAGGATTGACACCGCCAGTTGGGCGATGTCAATCCTGTCATAGTATTTTGCCTTAGCTTGTTGGTCCAGGTTCATTCTTCAATGATGGTGATGCTGATGATCTCATCTCCCACCGGTGCATCAGGGTTCTGATCCGCATCCCGCTCAGTGATTTGCTCAAAAACATCCACACCATCCACCAGCTTGCCAAAAATCGTGTAAAGACCATTCAGCGAGGGGTAGGGCACATAAGTGATGAAGAACTGGCTGCCGCTTGTACCGGACTCCTGCCCGCGGGCAACACCGACCATGTAAGCCTCGTCAAAGGTCAGGTCATCCACCGTCTCTTCACGGAACTGATATCCAGCTCCAGACCAGCCGGTGCCGGTCGGGTCGCCAGATTGTGCCATGAAATCGTGATAAACGCGATGGAAAGTAACGCCATCATAGAAACCTTCACGCGCCAGGTAAACAAATGAGTTGACTGCCAGCGGAGCAGCTTCAGGGTAGAGCTCAAGGGTCATGTCGCCATTTTGGGTTGTAATGGTGGCAGTGTAGGTCTTTTCCACGTCAATCACCCACGGCGGACATTCTTTCATCAGGCTGTCTTCGACTTTAACCACTTCGATGATGGGCTTGATTCCGGAGGCATACCAGTTGCTGATAGGGCGACCATTGACAAGCACAGTCGGAGTGGAACCCAAGCCGATGCTGTTGGCGTAGTCAATTTCGCCCTGAATTTTTTGCTGAAGGGCTTCACTAACTGTGTCCTGTGAGAATTGCTCCACATCCAGACCAAGGGTCTCGGCTTCAGTGGATAGCCATGCCAGGAACTCTTCGGCTGTCAGACCGCTCCAGTCGCTTTGTTTGGTAAATAAAGCGGAGTACATCTCCCAGAATTTGCCCTGCAGACCTGCAGCTTCGGCGGCCTGAGCGGCTACCTGGGCGTTGGGATGGATACTGACAAGGGGAAGAGAACGGTATACCAGGCGCACATCGTCGGGATACATTTCAAGCAACTTCTCAAGCTCCGCCTGAGCCATGGCACAGTAGGGGCACTGAAAGTCGGTGTATTCCATCACGGTGATCATGGCGTCTTTAGGACCCTTGGTCCAATCATCTTCCGAAACAGGCGGAAAGACTGCCAGTTGAGCTTCCTGCTCTGGGGTCAATTCGCTGAAAAGCGGTGGAACAATGCTGCATATCATCTTGCCATCGTCGCCAGTCAGGCGGGTATCAACAGTGGGTTGTGGTCCCAAGTCTTCCGTTGGCTCAACGACAACTTCCGTGGTAGGTTCTGTTACTTCCACAGTGGCAGTTGGTTCAACTTCAGGAGGAGTAATGGTAACGACTTTGCATGCGCTTAGTGCTAATGCTGCCACCAGTAAAAACAAAACAACTTTCGAAATCCTTTTCATGCTGACATCCTTTCATCCAAACCTGTTTCAACAGGCTCGTCGTTCATTGATGGTTTGTTAGTGCGTCGAGGATGATCTGGAATAGATCCTCCTGAACGGTGTCAATCCCTTGCGAGGCGTCCACAACGCGCCAGCGTTCGGGTTCTTCAGCAGCTAACTGGAGATAACCCTGGCGAACGCGTTCGTGGAAAAGAACCTCATAAGCATCCAGTCGGTTCCATTCATCTTCAGCTTTCTTGCGCATCAAGCCGGTCTTCACATCCAGATCCAACAAAATTGTCAGGTCAGGTTTAAGATGATCCGTCGCGAAATCAAGCATCTGGCGCAACTTGTCAAGATCCAACCCATGTCCATATCCCTGGTAAGCGAGGGTTGAATCGCCATAACGGTCACAAAGTATGATTTTACCATTCAGGAGAGCGGGCTTGATCAGTTGTTCAACCAACTGCGCGCGTGCTGCCAGGAAAAGCAGGATCTCAGTGCGAGGGTGAAGCTCTTTATTTTCCATCCGAACCAGAACATGGCGGATTTGATCGCTGATGGGAGTGCCTCCCGGTTCGCGCGTCATGACGACTGGATAGCCCATCGTTTCGAGGCGCTTGGCTAATCGCCTGATTTGGGTGCTCTTGCCGCTACCTTCCGGACCTTCTAATGTAATAAACATGGTCAATCCCTGAATATTCGCACGAAGCGATTAGGGTCCTTTCCAAAAGATTCCGAAACGAGGTGCGCCTGTCGCGCGACTTCATGCTGCTGACGGCGAACAGAAGCTGGCGCAGGTTGAAGGTCAACGTACTTCTGACCCTCCTCGAGCCCTTCGATCGCCTGCACGGCCTGTTCGATCGCCTCAGGTGAGGCGTTCTCCCTGCGGATGGTTAGCTGCCCGGGGAACGAGTCTGCCAGAAATTGTTCAATTTGACCTATGGAGTTCGACTTGACCACGAAGATCGGAATGCCGCGGTCCTCAGCGTCGACAATCGGCTGAAGCCGATCGCGGTAATACCGGCGCTGAGTCACAAGGATATCAGCATCTTTTAGATCCTTAACCACCATCGCCGGCACGCCGAGTTCTCTGATCGATTGGATCAATCTGCTGCGAGGTACGCCAACTGGATAGATGCGCTTCTCAATGGAGTTCGTTTTTCCATCGTTGTCGTCCTGGTCTTCACGACTCTCATTCATCGTGCTGTATCGCTGGGCATGCTGCTTGTTTTGAGCGGCTGCTTGCCCTCCATTGCGTTGAAAAGGCGAGGTCTCCATGATGTTTCCGCGCCGTAAGGCTTGGGAAACTGTGGGCATGTTTGGTTTGGTCGTCTTGACGATGTGGACTTTTCCATACTCATCACGGTAGCGTTCTTCCGGCAGCATGGGATAGCCGCGCAGGATTGCGTCTACGGAGCTGGCCACATCCCGATGGACTGCCACACGCTCCCGATCGATAATTTCAACCATGACGGTGAAGGTTGGGGGGGATCGGCGCTCAAGCACCGTTTTTTGGGTGCCGCGCCGCCTGGCTTCGTCATCAGAAAGGGTGACAGATTCAATGCCGCCAACCAGATCCGATAAAGTTGGGTTCAATAGTAAATTCTCGAGACCGTTTCCGTGCGCGGTGCCGATCAGCTGCACACCGCGTTCGGCGATCGTACGGGCGGCCAGCGCTTCGAGTTCGCGCCCGATCTCATCGATGACGATCACTTCGGGGTTGTGGTTCTCGACGGCTTCGATCATGACTTCGTGCTGCAAAGAAGGCTTTGGCACCTGCATGCGGCGAGCCTGCCCAACAGCTGGATGGGGCACATCGCCATCTCCGCCAATTTCATTCGAGGTATCCACGATCACCACGCGGTGCTTTTGCGCCAAAATGCGCGCAGCTTCGCGCAGCATGGTGGTCTTGCCTACGCCTGGCTTGCCCAGGATCAGGATGCTCTGACCAGACTCGACCAGATCCTCAATGATCTCGATGGTTCCGTAAACTGCCCGCCCCACCCGGCAGGTGAGCCCCACCACTTTGCCTCGGCGATTGCGGATCGCCGAAATACGGTGCAACGTGCGTTCCATACCAGCGCGATTGTCTGCGTCGAAATCGCCAATACGGTCCGTGACATATTTCAGATCATCGTGTGTCACTGGCTCGTCAAGCAATTCAACTTCGCCACTCGTAAAGCGAGCGCTGGGACTGCGACCAAGGTCAAGGATGACCTCCAGCAGGTTGTCAAAATTGTCTCTGGATTGTACTGCCTGGGCAACTTCCGGAGGGAAGACTGCCAACATCGCCTCCAGATCATCAGTTATGCGTTGCGTTGTTGTCATTTTGTTGATTAAATCACACTCCATTATTGAGCTGATTCTATCTCATTTTGCCTGTTTTTTCTTTTCGCGGGGTTATAAATTGTATACGAGTTCCATTAATATTTGAATTTGCTTCCATAAAGCAAACCACCTGGTATTGCCAGGTGGTTGCATAGGAAGTGAAACGCGTCAGAAAGACAGTTTAGTCGTCAATACAGGAACCATCGCCTGGTCCCATGCCCTGCCCCATACCCTGACCATTGCCAGGTCCGAAGCCCTGACCCTCACCAGGTCCAAAGCTCTGACCCTCAGCAGGCCCGAAGCCTTCACCATTGCCAGGTCCATAGCTTTGACCAGCACCCTGACCCCGACCACCGCGCATTGCACCAGGACCATATTGCATACCAGCACCACTGCCATCGCGCAAGCGCAACTGATCCGGAACGCCGTCGCCATCAGCGTCGCATGTTCCGTCACAAGTTCCGTCACATGTGCCATCGCCAGGTCCATAACCAAAACCGTTCTGCATGCCGGCACCAGTGCCATCCTGCAGACGCAGTTGCAGTTGATCGGGAATGCCATCGCCATCAGCGTCGCAAGTTCCATCGCAGACGCCAGCGCCAGCTCCAAAACCACGCCCTCGTCGGGTTACCATAGGGTCGGGTAATTCAGTTACTTCCACCTCAGGGGTGTCTTCCTGGGCAAAAACTGAACCACCAACTGTGAATACCAAGGCGCCAAGCACCAATATTGTCAAACTGATCCCTAAAATTTTCTTGTTCATCATATTTTCCTTATTTTTTATTTCACCACTTATTTGGTGATGTAATAAATTTACAGTGTGTTGATTGAGTTTATATCCAGTTCTTATTCAGATTTGATTTAGAATGGGGGCAAGTTTATGAACGAGTTTACAATTACAGGTCAGAGAGTGATTAGTTAGCTGCATGACAACGATATTGATCATCGAAGATGAAGTAAACCTGAACAAAATCTTGTCCGACTATCTCCGCCATGACGGATTTCTGCCCATTTCCGCCCACACGGGCAAGGAAGGTCTGCAACAATGGCAGGAAGCCAGACCCGATCTGATCTTGCTGGATTTGAATTTACCAGATATAGACGGACTGGATGTTGCACGGACGCTTCGTAAATCAAGCCGAACCCCTATCATCATGGTTACTGCCAGGCAAGAGGAGCTTGACAAGTTGATCGGCCTGGAATTGGGCGCGGATGATTACATCAGTAAACCCTTCTCACCCCGGGAAGTTGTAGCGCGGGTCAAAGCCGTGCTCCGCCGTTGCAAGGGTCAAAACGACAATGAGGAGATTATCCGGCTTGGCGAAATTTCCATTGATTTGGATTCTCACACGGTTGAACTCAAGGGTGTAAAGCTCGATCTCACTCCCGCGGAATTCAATTTGCTCTTCCAACTGGCTTGCAGGCCGGGAAAAGTTTTTACACGCATTGAATTACTCCAGGCAACCCAAGGCGCTTGCTACATCGGTTACGAACGCACAATCGATGTCCATATCATGAACTTAAGGCATAAGATCAGGCAGATTGATCCAGACAGATGTTATATCCAGACGGCATTTGGTCATGGATACCGGGCTGTGGGTTAAGGTCTAAAGATGCGCAATCGTCTTATTCTGACCTATGCCTTTGTTATGCTACTGACGATTATTATTGCCTTTACCAGCGCGATATTCTTCCTCAGCAATGCCAGTGTCGACTACCTTGCCCGGATCCAAACTCCCGGTTCCCATCCCTACCTGCAAGACCTGGCGCATTTCTACTCCGAGACTGGTGGATGGGAAGGCGTAGAAAATTACTTTGAATCTTCGGATCTTCCTGAAGAAAACCTGAAGTTCTTTAGACGACAACGGATTGCCCTGGTTTCTACACAAGGGGATGTAATCTACGCGATGGACGAGAATATGTCCGGAATGAAGATTGAGCCCTTCTACCTGGTCTTCGCCTCAAGAATTCAGGTTCAGGGAGAGTTGGTCGGCTACATTATTTCCGGTCACTTTGTGAATAGCATGCCTCCGGATTTTAGCAACACCTTGGTTAATCTGCTTTGGGATTCCTTGATACAAGCAACTATTGTTACGCTTGTCATTGGTTTGATCCTGGCAGCCTTGATGGCTTTTCGCCTGCTTCAGCCAATCCAGGCAACAATAAAAGCGACGCAAAAGATCTCTGAAGGTGACTTCAAACAGCGATTGCCCGTGCAATCTTACAAGGATTTGACGGACCTGACCACTGCCGTTAACGACATGGCTGCCACTCTGGAAGAAAACGACCTCAAACGCAGCAGCCTGTTCGCCGATCTGGCTCACGATCTGCGCACGCCTCTGGCGGTGCAGAGGGCAAGCATCGAGGCAGTGGAAGATGGCATTTATCCATTTAACCAAGAAACTCTCACCACACTCAGGCAGCAAAATGACCATCTTGTGCGACTGGTCGAAGACCTCAGCCTGGTGGCAAGTCTGGATGAGGGTAAGTTTGTGCCAAAAATGAGCCCCCACGATTTAGCTGAATTCACCCAGGATGTTGTAAATCGCTTTAAAGGCATGCTCACAAAGCAAGAGCGCCGCGTTCAAACAATTGCCTTACGAAAGGGTGTGATCGTGGATATTGATCCCGACCGAATCGAACAAATCCTTGAAAACCTTCTCCAAAATGTCGTTCGCTACACCCCCGTGGACAGTACGATTGATATTGCTGTTTATGCGAAGGGAAAACTTGCAATTCTAAGCATTCGAGATCATGGACCCGGCATTCCAACAGACAAGCTAGAGTCCATTTTTGACCGTTATTATCAATTGAATTGCAAGGAAGACCCTGATAGGGGCGGTCAGGGTATTGGGCTGGCTATCGCGCGCAGGTTGGCGCGCGTTCATGGAGGTCATTTATATGTCCGTAACCACCCGGGAGGTGGAGCAGAATTTACCCTGGAGCTGCCATTAATGCGTCTTGAAAAGCTCACCCATTCCAACAAAAGAACCTGATAGCTTAATACTCAATCCTCAGGTCAGTGCCTTCATAGAGCGAGGCGACTTCGTCGTAACCATTGAAAAGTAATGTCGCGCGACGTTCACTTTCGCCAAGCCGGAGTTCAGTCGCCTGAGACCAACGCGGATGGTCCACCGCTGGGTTAACATTAGCAAGGAAACCGTATTCCTGGGGGGCAAGTGAGTTCCACAGCGTGGACGGCTGTTCGGCTGTGAGAGTGATGCGCTGAATTGCTTTGGGGCTCTTGAACCCATACTTCCAGGGTGCCACCACCCTAAGCGGGGCGCCATTTTGCTTGGATAGCGGTTCGGAATACATTCCGGTTGCCATGAGAGTCAAGCTGTGCATAGCCTCATCCAAACGCAGCCCTTCCTGGTAAGGCCAGGGGTAATTTTGCAGGGAAACCTGACCGGGCATTTCCTCCGGTCGCAAAACAGACTCAAATGCGACAAACTTCGCTTCCGGAAGCGGCTGCACTTCCTCAAGCAACTCCCTGAGCAAGAAACCCGACCAGGGCAGCACCATTGAGTATCCTTCAACACAACGCATACGATAGACACGTTCAACAATTTCAAAACGCTCAATTAACTCGGGAATGGTAAATGTGACGGGATTTGCCACCAATCCACTCACCTCCACTTGCCAGGGTTCGATCGAAAAATCTTTTGCCAATTCTGTCACGGAGCGTTTCGACAAAGAAAACTCGTAATAATTGATGAAATTCAGCGCTTCTGATTTTTCGGTGATCTCATCCGGGAATGCAGTTGGCGCGGCACCAGGCGCAGCCCCAGGCATGCAGGCAGCCAGAGTCAGGCCTGCTCCAAATACAGCCGCTTTTTTCAGAAATTGCCTGCGGTTCAGGTAGAGTGCTTTGGGGGTGATTTGATCGCGTTCTTGTTGATTAGCCATATTTAATTCTATTAATTTACACGGATAATGTAAAGCCCTTGTGCAGACCTTGGCACTGCATCAGACAGGCACAATGTTGATTGGTATAATACCTCTCAGTACATCGGAGAAAGCTGTGGATATGCAAAAAATTCGGGTCATGACTCTCAATCTGGGCGGCGGGGAAAAGAACTTCACTGGTTCTCCTGAACAAACGGAGAATAAGGCTGAAGCTCTCGTTCAGTTACTTGAAGAGATCAAGCCGGACGTTTTTGGTGTACAGGAGATTGCCCACTACATAGATGCAGATGGTATCACCCACAGTATGGTGGACCGTATCCACACGGATTGCGGCTTCCAGAATGCCTTTTACGGCGAGACCCTCTCCATGAAACGTCACATGCAGGTCAAAAAAGACCTCATGGTGAACGGTTTGTTCAACGATTGGTGGGACTGGTCCAAAGGCAACGCAATCTTCTCAAACATTGCCTTCAGCCGCTTGAGCGACACCAACAAAGTTGGCGTACCGCGCAACGTGCCGCTGTTTCAGCCTACGAGTTATGAAGGCTCACGTGACACCGATCCACGCTACGTGATCCTCACCCGCCTGAAGCAAGCCCCTTACCCTTTCATCCTCAACCTTCACCTGACCACTCTGGTTGGGGAACGGGGAGAAAACGCCTGGAGCGAAGTGGTGGATGCCGCCAGGATCACACGTTCGCAGCAGATCAGCGGGATCATCAGCCTGATCGAGAGCCATGTGCTCATGCCTCAATTACCAGTCATCCTGATGGGCGACTTCAACGCAACCGCTGAAGAGTACACATTGCACGAATTGCTGGAGAGGGATCACGGGTTCGTACGATTAGAGCCGCAGGATCAGATCGCCACCCACCCCAATGCTGGGGCGGTGGATCATATTTACTTCTTCCCGGTTAAACGCCTGGTGGATTACAACTGTTTTATCGTCAGCACACCTCTCTCACATATGATTTCTGATCATCTGCCAGTCGTGGCTGACATAACCATTCAATAGAGGAGCCTTTTATGGCAAACAATCAATATTTTGGTACGGATGGCATCCGCGG
>MTKZ01000408.1_pt1 | contig 31754 bp, 26 predicted proteins | sample 1042781 | NCBI WGS metagenome assembly MTKZ01 (sample SAMN06212207, study PRJNA360539) | anaerobic digester metagenome | biome: Wastewater treatment plant; material: sludge; isolation source: anaerobic digester fed with sludge from wastewater treatment plant | place: Denmark: WWTP Viborg ...
TAAGATCTATGTTGCCAGTCATTATTGCGACTTTAGTGATAGGAACTTTGAAAACGCCTTTGCTAAGGTAACTGAAGATAGAGCGTTCAACCCCGTTAAAGAATATTTAGATAACTTACCTAAGTGGGATGGTGTTAAGCGATTAGAGAACATCTTTATTAAATATCTTGATGCAGATGATAATGACTACACTCGTGAGGTAACTAGAAAGTGGTTTGCCGCTGCAGTAGCACGCATCTATGAACCAGGAATTAAATTTGACAATATAATTGTCCTAGATGGTAAACAAGGTGTTGGTAAGTCCACAATTATTAAATCGCTAGTGGACCCAGAATACTTCTCAGACTCGCTTCAATTATCCGATATGGATGACAACAAGAAAGCAGGAGAAAAGTTACAGGGATTTTGGATTGTTGAGATTCAAGAACTCGCTGGCATGAAGAAAGCGGACATTGAAAAAGTTAAAGGTTTTATCTCCTCAACCGATGATAAGTACCGTGCCTCTTATGGCCACCATGTGGAAAGGCATCCAAGAAAGTGCGTTATCTTTGCCACAGTCAATGGGGAGCAAGGCTATCTTCGCGACTTAACTGGTAACCGAAGATTCTGGGTTATTAAGATTAACTCAACCAACACAATTCCTAACTTCAAGTTCGATAAGACATTCAAAGATCAATTATGGGCAGAAGCTAGACATTACTATGTAAGCGGTGAACCATTATTCCTCGATGAGAAGTTCTTAGAAATAGCGGCACAGTATCAAAACAATGCTATGGAGCATGACGATAGGACCGGCATAGTGGAGAAGTATCTAGATGAGCTTCTTCCTGATAACTGGGATGAATGTTCCATCGCGGACAGGCAATACTACTTTAATAAAGAGTTCGATTCTAATTATTACCCTCATGTGACATTTGGTGCGGCCATCTATCAACGTGAAGAGATTAGTCCAATAGAGATTTGGGTGGAGTGCTTCAATAAAGACAAGGCCGACTTCAACAATAAAGAATCTAACGCGATATCTATGATAATGGCGCAGATACCAGGCTGGGTTAAATCTGGTAAAACTAAGGTCATGGGTCCTTATTCTAAACAGCGTTACTTCATTCGTAAAAAGTAGGAACAGGAACAAGCGGAACAAGAAATATATAACTGTTCGAAAATCGTAAATTAATTCAGTAGAGATAATTAAAAACGTGTTTTAGAACTTTATAGAAAATCTTGTTCTTTTTGTTCCTTGTTCTCAAGCAAAATGACTCCCCCCCGGTCTGCAAATACATAGTATTTGAGAGTACCGGTGGGCCTACCTCAAAAATACGCGAGGCCGAAATTTTGAAAAACTGAAATTTGATTCCGAAAAATTATATTGGACTCTTTTTTATTGTAAATAATAAAAACAACGAGTAATATAAATACACTGCGAACATATCTTTCATTAAATGAAATCCGCAGAGGCTTAGCGCTGTTGTTCTATCGAAATTAAATACCATGAAAAAAAGTCAAAAAGCATACTTACCGTTCAAAAGGTTAATAGGCATCTTTGGTTCCTTAGTTGGTATCATTGTATGCTTCGTTTTTTTATGGTGGTGGATTATTCCTATTAACACAATTGTGACAAGGGGTCACCCTTTCTTTGTGCAAGAGAGATACGGGAAACACAAAAAGGTTTTTAAAATGATTAAATTTAGATCGATGCGGTTGGATGCTAATCCAAACCTTGCTCCAAGTGACATGGATGAAAATAATCAAAAATCTATGGAGACGGGTTTTGGAAGATTCTTAAGAAAGACTTCTTTTGATGAAACACCTCAATTGTTAAATATTTTTGTTGGACAATTGGCTTTTATTGGGCCAAGACCAGGAAGCGCACATAATGAAGAATTTCTTAGAGAATGTAGAGAGAAATATAATCCAAATGCGTATGATGTTAAACCCGGCATTAGTGGGTATGCTCAAATTAAAATGAAAAGAGAACACGACCCTGAGTTCAAGGCTAAGTGGGATAGCGAATATGTCAAGAGAATGAATTTCTTTTTTGATTGTGGTGTTTTCTTCTATACAATTTTAAAAATATTTGGAGCAGCGAAAGGTAGATAGAATGTTTGAAAACGTTTTTGTTTCTGTTATAACTCCAACGTATAATGATGAACGTTTTGTTGAACAAACAATTCGTTCAGTTTTAAATCAAACACACAAAAACTTAGAGCTAATTATTGTTGACGATAATTCGACTGACTCCACATTAAGAATTATTTCGAGTATTAATGACAGTAGGATTCGTTTATTTGAAAATAGTAAAAATATGGGTGCTGCTTATTCAAGAAATAAGGCTCTTCTCGAAGCCCGTGGTGATTATGTTGCTTTTTTAGATGGTGATGATTTGTGGGCGCCCAATAAGCTTGACCAACAACTACAGTTTATGCAAAAGAACAATTATTGTTTTTCAGCCACCTTTTACCGCGAAATTGATGAGCATGGTGATTTCTTAGGTTTTGAATTTCATGCTCCTAAACGGATTACTCATAGAAAATTTTTACGTGCTAATTATATCGGCTGTTTGACAGTGATGTATAAACGAAATATTTATCCAGATTTGCAAATACCAAACACTATTTTAAAAAGAAATGATTATGCCCTCTGGCTTAAACTATCTGAAAAAGCGGATTGCTTTACATTGCAAGAAAGCTTGTCTTTTTATCGAAAAAGGGTGTCCTCAGTTTCATCTGGTAAGAAAAAATATTTGATAAAACACCATAAAGTTTTATTTTCGGCTCTCTATGGAGTTTTTGGTTCGTCTATATTTGCATTTAGAAATATTTTTTATTATATAATAAAGAGACTTGTTTATAGAAGGAAGATAAAATAGAAATGAGAATCGCAGTTGTGGGAATGGGATATGTTGGTTTATCCAACGCAATTATTTTGGCGCAGCATAATGACGTTATAGCTGTCGATGTTGTTCCTGATAAAGTTAATATGATTAACAATAAAAAATCTCCAATTGCTGATCGTGATATTGAGGAATATCTTAATAACAAAAAATTAAGTCTTGTCGCCACTCTTGATAGTCGTTGGGCTTATAAAAATAGTGATTTGATTATTATTTCCACTCCTACCAATTACGACACTGTTACCAAAAAATTTGATACCTCTTCAGTCGAATCGATTATCAAAAGTGTGAAAGAAATAAATAAAAATGCCTGGGTTGTTATAAAATCCACAGTTGGTATTGGTTTTTTAAAACGCATTGTCAGTGAATACAATTTTCATAACATCCTATTTTCTCCTGAATTTTTAAGAGAAGGAAAAGCATTATATGACAATCTTTATCCATCAAGAATAATTGTTGGGGTTCCGGAGAAAGAAGAACCATATCTTTCCAAAGCTAGTGAATTTATATCTCTCCTAAAAGAAGGTGCCATTAAGACCGAAATTGATTCATTTATTATTGGTGCAACAGAAGCGGAAGCCGTTAAATTATTCTCCAACACTTATTTAGCATTAAGAGTTGCATATTTTAATGAATTGGATACTTTTGCTCAAACAAAAAACCTTGATACTTTAGACATTATTAAAGGAGTTTGTGCAGACCCTCGTATCGGTGATTATTACAATAACCCTTCTTTTGGCTATGGAGGATATTGTCTTCCAAAAGATACAAAAGAATTAAGAGCCAATTTTGAAGATGTGCCTGAAAACTTAATAAGCGCAATTGTTGAGTCCAATAGAACAAGAAAAGATTTTATTGCTGACCAAGTTTTATCGTTGGCAATAAAAAACAAAAAAAATGATAAAAAATGTGTAGTCGGGATTTTTAGATTAACTATGAAAAGTCAAAGCGACAATTTTCGTCAATCTTCTATTCAAGGCGTTATGAAGAGACTTCATAGACAAGGAGCAAAAATAATAATTTATGAGCCTACTTTGAAAGATAAGTATTTTTATGATTATGAAATAATAAGTGATTTCGAACTATTTAAGAGAAAAGCTGGAGTAATTATTGCCAATCGTTGGGACGATTCACTCTTAGATGTCAAAGAAAAAGTTTATACAAGAGATTTATTGAAAAGAGACTAGATAACCATTATATGGAAAGTGTTGAAACAAACAATGTATCAAAGGCTAATAGATCATTTAAATGGACTGCATTAGCTGAAATAATGGCTAAAATAATCGCTCCAGTGATTAATATGGTTTTGGCGCGTTTTATTTTGCCTGAAATATTTGGAATCGTTGCAACCTTGAGCGTAGTTACTGGTTTGGCTACAACATTATCGGAATCTGGCTTCGCTAGATATGTGCAACAACATCAGTTCGCATCTGAAGATGAAAAAAGAATATCCAATAAAACTTCGCTTACCAGCTCAGTAGTTTTTGGGATTATTTTATTTGCAGCAATTGCAATTTGGTGTATGCCAATCTCAAATCTTATTGGTGCCACAGGATATGAAAACTATTTGATTGTTGCAGCAGCAGCAATTCCGTTCCATTCAATTATTTCTGTAGAAACAGCTATTCTTAAAAGAGATTTTAGGTTTAGGGCCACAGCTTTTATTCGTGTTGGATTTACCATCTTGACAGCTGTGATTGAAATAATTCTTGCCGTTATGGGATATGGGTTAATTGCATTAACGTGGGGACAGTTAATTTCGTCGTTTTTACTAGCCGTATTTTTGTTTTTCTTTCTTAAAGACAAAAAAATAATTGGATTTAGTTTTAGAATTTTTAAGCACTCGTTTACAGATAATTCACTTTTTATTTTAGAGAGCTTGTGCATTTGGGCAGTATCTGCTTTGGATATACTCTTGTTAGGAAACGCGTTTGGCGAATCGCTTGTTGGCATTTACAAATTAGCTTTTAATACAGAAAAAGGGATTATTGCATTGCTTGGTGCAATTTTTAGTCCAGTTCTAATTAGCCTATTTTCGAAGTTTTCATACGATGATCCTACATTTAAAGAAGCACTAGCCAAATATCAAAAGGCAGTTGCTTTTTTAAGTTTGCCCGCTGGTGTTGGGATGTTAGTATTTCGTGATGGACTTACTAATATATTCTTGGGATCAGGTTGGGAAGCAGCTATTCCGATATTTGGTTTTTTTGCTCTCTTTGATTGTATAAAAACTCCAATTTCTGATTTTATTTCAACTTTAATGATTTCGAAGGGAAAGCCGCTTGGAAGTATTATTTCGCAGCTTATATACATTGCTTTTGTATTTGTCTTGTGTGTATTCGCTTCTAATCTTGGTTTTGATACATTTGTCATCCTTCGTGCATCTTGTACAATCATTTTAGTTTTGTCTTATACTTTTCTTTGCAAAGCATTTACGGGTGTTTCGCCATGGCGTTTTTATTTACATCTTATTAAACCGCTAATTGGTTCTATCGTAATGGCTACTTGTTGTCTGCCATTTGTGTTGGTATCAAAGGATGTTTTTAATACATTAGCAGGAATATTCGTTGGATTTGTTTGTTATTTTGCTTTTATGATTTTTGTTTTTCCAAAAGAATCTAGTAATTTCTTCTCAATAGTTTTGGACAAGAAAATCGACATTAACTTGCTAAAATCGTTTAAGGTTAAAAAGATTCATATTTCTTTTGCATCCGTTCAGGCTTTTTTTGTCGCTGTTTTTTCGTTGCCACTTGTTGTCTCAATTGCTTCTTTTTCTTCTAATAACGTATCAACAGTTCAAACTGCTGAATCTTTTGATATTTGTGAGACAGCAAATTATCAAAGCGATAACAAACTTTTGAGATTGGAAACGGAAACCAAAGAGAATTATTTTCGTAATGACTTAAGTATTTTAAGAGATTCCATTTCTTTTGCGAATCTTCACTCAAAATGGCCAGATTATTATAATTTTTATCTTGCTTCTAAGGATGATAGCAAGCGTCAGTTTATGTATGACAAGGAGCAAATAGATGTCGGAGTAATTTCTCTATATACAGCATATGTAGCCAGTTATGCTAAAAATGACATCGGTCAATGTCGTATGGAAACCGGAGGAATGTATGTTCTTGTAAGCGATTCAATTAACCAAGGGTATTCTAATCCGATATATATCTCACAATCATTCGCCCTGCATCTACTTAGTGAGTCTGAGAATTTTGCTGATTTAATTGGAAAGCCTTTGCAGTATAATTCGACTACTTATCATATATCCAACATAATCGCTAACAATACCTGGATGTCTCAAGAACTCGAAAATGAATATGGTTTCTATGCCACAGTAGGTGCAAACACTATTTTTGATCACGACACGAAGGTTGTCTCTCTCTTTACAAATCAACCATTTGTTTTTAATGATTATATTGATGTTCTTTCATCCTCGAATTACATCGAATATAACCCAACTATTCGTGCTAAATTCAAACATAATAATCAGTGGATTGAATATGAGTCTCACAGTAACAAAATTAACCAGCTTATAAATTATAAGCAAAACAATGAAACATATATTTGGGATCAGCAATCAAGTTTTTCGATTTCGTTTATTATTCTCCATACAATATTGTTGACTTTCATTATTTTTAGATTTGTGAATCTCTCAAAAGTGTTCATTAGAAAGCGCGATTATATAACACAAATTGTTACAGCGATTACGCTTGGTGGACTCTTAAGTGTTTTATCGAATCTATTTTATAAAAAATACAGCCTGTTCTTTTTAAATTATGGGTATTCATTTGGAATTCCTTTATTGATTATAAGTATTTTGATACCTTTCTTGAGTTTTTGCTTTGTGGTCTTTATTCCAGGGAGAAAGAGGCAATTATGAAGGCGATTGTTCAAGTTTTTCTAAGGAATGAAAATACTAAAGCAACTAAAGTTTTTTACTTGTTGGGCTTTTTGTCTTTCTTTTTAATGTGCCTAACAATACTACTCTTTTCTAATAATTCGCTTCACTTACTGTACTATGTGTTTTTTGCTGCCTTTGCTATCTGCACCGCAGTAAGATGTGTTTTAAAAAAGCAGTTCTCATTATACATTAGGGATTTTATTGCACTTTTATTTTTATTGTGTGTTACTGTATCAAAAATATTAAATCCTTCATCAGCTTTTTCGACAACACCATATTCTGTTGTAGCCATTTACATTGTTTGCAATCATTTTATTGACAGAAATAACTTCAATTATATTCTTTACATTATGCATCTTGCATTTTTGATTTTTTTAATTGTTTTTGTAATTTATTACAGGAATAATATTTTGGCTCTTGATTTTCAAGCAAGAATCGGGAATTTCTTTCAAAACGAAAATACTGTTGGGTATTATTTTGTTTACGGCTTTTCTTTGTGTCTTTGGTTCTCATCAAAGAAGAAATTTGCCCTTTTGTGGCTTATTCCTGCATTTGCTGATGTTTTAATGATTTTGTACACTGGTTCACGATCATCACTTTTGATTGTAATTGTATTAACAATAGTATTTTTGTTTTCGCTATTTAGACTAAAATACTGGTGGTTACCGACGATTATTATGATTTCATCTGCAATAATTATTATCATGCTGCTTAATATTCCCGCTCTTTCTTCTTTTAGTTCAAGAATTTCTAAATTATTATCTGGTGATGATACATCTTTGCTTGAAAGAATGATGTTATTAAAAGAGGGATTATTCATGTTTGTTTCTAAACCATTAATTGGGTGGGGATATAATGGAATGCGATCAGTATCGACAGGCCACCTTTTTGCTCATAATAATTTTGTTCAGTTGTTGGCTGACTTTGGTATATTTGGTTTCTTGTTATTCGAGTCTCTTCTTTTTTTACCTATTATTAAAATGATAGGCGGTGTAAAAAAACGTGCGTTAAATGAACCAGTCTTCCTGTTCCTCTCATTGATAATACCTTTATTTATGATTCAGTTCTTTTATGCAAATTATCAATTAAAATTTGAATACATTTTTTTATCCATTGTCGGCGTGTTGACATACAACAGATCCATCCTGTATAACAATAATGCTTTTCGCAATGTGTCCTGCTATGAGTGTAATATATAGTTATTAGAGTTATGAAAATAGTTGAAATTATTTTAGATTTAAGAAGAAGAGCTGGAGCAGAGGTATTCTTTGCTAGTCTTTGCGATGAATTTATTAAAAATCCAGAGATTGAATTAACTGTAATTAGCCTCTGGGATGATATACATGATAGTTTTAAGTATCTTCAAAATGACCCAAGAGTCTCCTTTTATTCACTCTCTAAGAAAAGAGGCGTTGATTTTAAGGCTGCAAGAAAACTAAAGAAATTATTACTGGATATTAACCCAGATATAATCCATACGCATAGATCCATTTTGATGACATATTTTTTTGCTTTTGGGCTCTCTAAGCAAAATTGGAAATTGGTTCATACAATCCACAATACACCTGGCAAGGAAGCCAATAGAATTACATGGATGTTACGCAAATGTTATGATAAAAAGAAACTCATTACATACGTTGGTATTTCAGATTTAATAACTCGTGAGTTTTCCAATCTATCAAAAGGCTCAATAGTAACCATTTATAATGGTATTGCCATCAAAACAGTAAATAGTGATTTGGCAAAACAATTTGATTTTATAAATGTTGCCAGGTTCTCTCCCGCAAAAAATCATCGGTTATTAATTGATTCTTTTAATGATTTTTATCTTGAGCACAATAACGCAACTCTAATTTGTGTTGGGGAAGGCGAACTCCGCACTGAAATAGAGGCATATGCCTCCACGTTAAATTGCTACACAAATATTATTTTTTATGGGCCGTCGAATGACGTTTTAGCCTTGCTATCTCAATCAAGAGTTTTTATTTTGACATCTTTTTATGAAGGGACACCTGTGTCTATATTGGAGGCAATGTCAGTTGGCTTACCAATAATATCTCCAAATGTTGGTGGTATACCAGATATTCTAGAAGATAATGTTAATGGGTTTTTGTTTGAAGTTTGTAACAAAAAACAAATAGTTCAACTCATGGAAAAAATATACGACAATAGACAACTAATAGAGAGAATTAGCAAAAACAACAAAGAAAAAGTTTTGAAGTTCTCTATTGAAGTGTGCGCTAGCAATTATTTATCGTTATTTGAAAAATTGGTTAATAAGTGAGTGTTTTATGAAAAAAATTGCTATTTGTGGTTGTTTTGGTGGAAAAAACAGATTGGCTGGTGGTCAAGGTGCTAAAACAATTAATCTAAGTCAAACCCTATCAATTTTGTATGATTGCAAAACGGTGGATACATTCAATTTTAAGTTGAAATCAGTTGCGATTTTTCTAAAAATAGTCACTTTGTATTTTGGCTGTGATGTATTCTGCGTTTGTCTGTCGCGCAATGGAACTAAATTTGTGCTCAGACTTTTATTCTTTTTGAGATTATTTAAGCGTAAACCAATTTTATATTTCCCTGTTGGCGTTTGCCCTCTACCAGTAGACTATAAACCAGGAGATACTATATCTAAGAAAGTATATAGGGTTGCCAATCTTTTGAAGCGTTGCGATTGTGTTTTTGTTGAAACAAACGCTCTGCTTCGAGAATTTAAACGACTATTTAGTTTGAAGAATATTCACCTGTTTAAAAACTATATTGTAGATTATCCTCCATTATTTAAGGAATCTTTCGATTATGCTCTAAATAAAAAACTCAAAATTGTATATTTTTCAAGAATAAACAAAGGAAAGAATACAATGGAGTTAATTGAATGTGTGTCAAAACTGAAGAAAGAAGGTTTTGATCTTCAAGTCGACTTTTATGGTTCACTTACCGACGATTTTAAAAGTGAATTTTTGCCTCGGATGGACAACCAAACATTCTTTTACAAAGGATATCTAAAAAATGAAAAAACAAGGGTTTTATCTCAATACGACTGTATGGTTTTTACAACAAGTTATTTAGAGGGAACGCCAGGTGCAATCATTGATGCATATTTTGCAGGATTGCCTGTTTTATCTCAATGGTTTTGGGCTAGTGAGGAGCTTGTTCAAATTCCTGGTTGTGGTGACGTCTCGAATGATGTTTATCATATGATAAAAAACGCATTAACGAAGAAGAATTATTTGGTTAACTATCAAAAGAATGTTTACCAATTTGCACTTTCATATTACTCATTGTCTGAAAAAGAAGAAATAGAGAGGATTTTTAAGAGATATGGCAATTAGTTTTAAAAATCTTAAATATTGGTGGGCGATGATTCGTGGTAAGAGTATTTATCATGTTAAACAGAACGAAGGCAAACTTTATTGTTTCGACAGTATAAAAGGCTATTATAATGATTTGACCAAGAAGGTTACAAATGATGCCGAACACAAAAATAGTACAGAACCATTTTTGCTTCCTGGCCAGAAGCATCTTTTTCCAATCTCTGTTTTTCAATATGGCCTAGGCGCTTATGACATTTACTTAGAAACAAAAGATGAACTGATGCTTAAAAAAGTTGTATCGCACGCCAATTGGGCGATTGAAAATCAAAATGAAGATGGTGGTTGGATTTGTTTTTATAATAAGGATAACAAGGATGCGTTTTCTGCGATGGCTCAGGGTGAAGGTATTTCTCTTCTCTTAAGAGCTTTTCAAATCACGAATAACATTGCGTTATTAAAAGCAGCTGAAAAAGCGGCGTTGTTTATGCTTACGTCAATCGAAAATGGTGGAACAAGCCGTGTAAACGATGAGGATTTATTTTTGTATGAATTTACCAATAAACCTCTTGTTTTTAATGGGTGGATGTTTGCCATTTTTGGATTAATGGATTTAGATATTGTTTGTGGGCACAAAGCAATTAAAGAAGCTTTAAATAAAACAATTAATTCTTTTACGAAAATTTTGCCACATATGGATAATGGATATTGGAGTATGTATAGATTAGACAAAACCATTGCTAGTCCTTTTTATCACAATTTGCATATCGCGCAACTCTCTGTTTTGTATAAATACACAAAGAACAAAATATTTTTGCATTATTTAGAGAAATTTTCGGAATACCAAAAGAATCCTTTTTGTAAAACTAGAGCATTTATAAAAAAAGCAATTCAAAAAATAATTTCATAATAATTTTGCAATTTGATAAGATAATTCTGACATCTACTAATTTACGTTTGTTTTTTTGTGTTATATAGTTTACTATATTTTTTACAAAGAGGTATGCTGTATTATGAAAGTAATTATTTTGGCTGGAGGTTTTGGAACAAGGATTTCTGAGGAATCACAATTTAAACCAAAACCGATGATAGAAATCGGAGGTATGCCTATTATTTGGCATATTATGAAATTGTTTTCGAACTATGGATACAATGATTTCGTTATTTGTGCTGGTTACAAACAAGAATACATTAAGAATTGGTTTTATAGCTATTCTTTATTAACTTCCGATGTTACATTTGATCTCAGTTCTAACCAAAGTATCATCCACACTAAGCATACAGAACCTTGGAGAATAACAATTGTTGACACTGGATTGAATACTGAAACTGGTGGAAGAATTAAACGTGTTCAGAAATATATTGGAAACGAACGTTTCATTGTGACTTACGGCGATGCTGTTGGTGATGTGAATATTAAGGAGTTGGTTGATTTCCATTTGAGGCATGGAAAAATTGGAACAATTTCAGCCTATAATTTTGGCCAGAATAAAGGGGTATTAGAGATTAATAATGGTAAAGTCGAAGCTTTCAGAGAAAAGTCTAATTTGGATGGTGACTTAATTAACATCGGATTTATGGTTTTTGAACCAACTTTTTTTGACTTGATTAAAAATGATAAAACCCCTCTTGAAGGAGAACCATTGATTTCGTTATTAAAGAAAAATGAGTTAATGGCTTATGTTCACAAAGGTTTTTGGCAATGTATGGATACATTAAGAGAAAAAGAAAAAATTGAAAAATTATGGTGTTCTGGAAAAGCGCCATGGAAGGTTTGGAATGAATAAATTTGATTTATCGTTTTATCGTAACAAAACCGTTTTGGTAACTGGACATACAGGATTTAAGGGATCTTGGCTTTGCAAAACTTTAATTATGGGAGGAGCCAATGTAATTGGTTATTCTTTGAAACCAGAAAATAAAAACAATCTTTTCTCTTGCTTGCAATTGGATAAACAAATGATTTCTATAATAGGCGATATAAGAAATTTTAATAAGTTAAACAATGTTTTTGATGTTTATCATCCTGAAATCGTTTTTCATTTGGCGGCACAACCAATTGTTAGAGAATCGTATATTCGGCCTGTCTATACTTATGATGTTAATGTAATGGGAACCGTTAATATCTGTGAATGCGTTAGAACACACAAGTGTGTGAAGTCGTTTGTTAATGTGACTACAGACAAGGTGTACGAAAATAATGATTTACCAAATCATCCATTTTCTGAAAATGAAAAACTAGATGGTTATGATCCATATAGCAATTCTAAAAGTTGCAGCGAGCTAGTTACACATTCTTATAGACAATCGTTTTTTAAAGAACTACGCATCCCTGTTTCTACAGCAAGAGCTGGAAACGTTATTGGCGGTGGTGATTTTGCTAAAGATAGAATTATACCAGATGCTGTCAAATCATTGAAAAATGGCGAGGAACTGATTATTCGTAATCCGGATTCTATAAGGCCATATCAATTTGTACTTGAACCATTGCTTTGCTATTTGCTGCTGGCTAGAGAACAGTATTTTAATTATACAATTTGCGGTGCGTATAATATAGGACCAGATTCTTGCGATATTTCAACAACAAAACATATTATTGAATTATTTGCATCTCATTTTGGTGGGAAATTGAAGTATAGAATCCGTAGTGACAAAGGGCCTCACGAAGCTACTTATCTTTTACTTTCTAACACAAAAATGAAAAAAACTTTTTGTTGGTTGCCTAAAACAAATCTTACTGATGCGGTAAAGTTTACAGCTGAATGGTATGATGTTTGGGTTCAAGGCAAGGATGTTAATGCAATTACAGAAAAACAAATTGGTTGTTTTTTTGATATTTAGGTGAAGGTGTTTTTATGCAAAATTTTTCATTTATCGAACTTGATTTGTCTGGCGCTTTTTTGATTAAACCCTTTGCTTCATTTGATTTTAGAGGTGGACTTATTAAAGATTATTCCCAAAGCGTTTTTTCTAATAATGGAATTAATTACGAACTTAAAGAAGTTTTTTATACAATTTCACATCGTGGTGTTTTGCGTGCTCTTCATTTTCAAGAAGTTAACCAACAGCCAAAGTTAGTTAGATGTATTAGCGGAAAGATTTATGATGTGATAGTCGATCTGCGTCCTTCTTCTCCGACTTTTGGGAAATGGGTTGGAATGTATCTATCTGGTGAAAATATGAACGAACTACTTATCCCCGCAAATTTTGCACATGGATATTTAGTAATCGAAGATTCTATTGTTTCTTATAAGTGTAGCGAATTATTTGATGCAAAAAATGATAGTGGAATTATGTTTAATGATTCCGATATAGGTGTCAAATGGCCTTTTGAAGATGTTGGTGGTTTTGATAATGTTATTATTTCTGATAAGGATAGACATTTACAGACACTAAAAGAATACTGCAAAAAAGGGTGCAAATAATTGATATGGGACATATTGTGACAATTCATGATTTAAAAACATACCAAGAGTATCTATTTGCTTTGCTTGTTTTTTTTGATGATTTTTGTTCGAAGAATGATATTCAGTATTCTTTGCTTGATGGAACGCTTCTAGGAGCAATTCGTGAACATCGTATCATACCTTGGGATGATGATATTGATGTTTGTGTAAGTCATAAAAATCTACAAAAACTAATTCAAGCGTTCGAAAAATATGATGGTCGATATTATTTAAGTTATATTCCTAAAGCCCCTCTAAAACGTAATGGAAAAAAAGATTTTTTGGCTATCCATTGCCAAGTAGTTGATAAAAAGTGTTCTACTCAAAGATATAACATAGATGTTTTTACTATCGATTATTTGGGCGACAATTTAACTGTTGCAAATAAAATAGTGAATCGATATAAGAGATATTTTAAATGGTCTTCTTTAGGCCCTTCTTTTCATGTGGCTCCAATAAAAAAAGGAAATAGCATGGCAAAAAATGTTAGAAATTTATTTTTTAATATTATTTTTCCAATATTGTACGTTTTTCATATACCATTTAATTATTTTTATGTAAAAAAATATTTAAAATTTCAGAAATTTGTTGCTAGTTTTGGTGAAAATAGTAAATATTATTCAATCGAACCTTTCCTTGGTAGATTCGGCGTTTCGGACAATAATATATTATCAGATGGTTATTCCCGTGTCCTAATGAATGGGCTTTCTTTTAGTATATTCAAAAAGTACCAAGTTTATCTTGAAAAAACATATGGCGATTATATGTCACCACCACCAGAAGATGATAGAATCCCATATCATTCTATTCTTGGAAAAAAGGGTATTCAAATATATATTGATGATGAGCTTCAAGAATTGCTTAATTCTATTCGAAGTATAAATAATTTTCACTTTAAACCAGCAAATGATTAGGAGGTAATAATTATGATAAAAGTTGCTAGAGCGTGTGTATCAAAAGATGAATTAGATGAAGTAGAAGAGGCTTTAAATTATGGGTATTTTGGACTAGCTTATAAAGTTAATGAACTCGAATCTCAGATAGCTAGTTTTTTAAATACTGATAGATTGGTTGTTTGCTGTGCAAACGGAACCTCAGCTATCCATTTAGCGCTTGAAAGTGCTGGAATAGGGCCTGGTGACGAAGTTATTGTGCCGGCGTTTACGTTCATTGCAACTGCCCAAGCAGTCTTAATGGCTGGTGCAAAAGTAGTCTTATGTGATGTTAATAAAGATGATTTTTTAATTGATTTAGCTGATGTTGAAAGAAAAATTACTAATAAGACAAAAGCTATAATTCCTGTTCATTATGCCGGAAATGTCTGCGATATGGATGGTTTATTATCTATCGCTAACAAATACGGAATTCGCATTATTGAGGACGCGGCTCATGCTTTTGGGTCAATTTATAAAGGTCGCTTAGTTGGCTCGTTTGGTGATCTTACTTGTTTTTCGTTCGACTCAATCAAGGTTATGACTTGTGGAGAAGGGGGTGCGCTTGTCACTAATGATGATGATATTGCTGAAATCGCAAAACAAAAAAGGCTATTAGGTATTGATAGAAAAACGATGCATGTTAAGGATTGGAAAAAAAGGTCTTGGATGTACAATGTTAAAACCAATGGTTATAGATATCATATGAGCAATATTAATGCTGCAATTGGGTTGGCACAAATCAAAAAAGTTGATCGTTTTATAAAGAGAAGGCGTCAGATTTGTGATTTATATCTTAAGAACCTCAATGGCGTTCGATTTATTTCGTTCGAAAAAGCCGATTGGAACAAAGCATCTCCTTTTATGTTTCCTGTTTTAGTAAGCGGAGGCAAAAGAGACGGGTTACGTGATTATTTAAAAGAATACGATATCGAAACTGGTATTTCTTATATACCTTTATATAAATTTGATATCTTTAATGTAAGTTCTGATTTATTTCCTCAGACAGAATCAATTTTTAATGAAATTGTTTGTCTCCCCTTACACCCAAATTTGTCTGATGAAGAAGTTGTGTTTGTTTGTGAGAAAATAAAGGAATATTTAAATGAATGATTATTCTATAATAATAGATTGCCCAGATAGTTACCTGGATATTTTGACAGTCTTTTTTGTTTATTTAGAAAAAAACTGGTCATCGAGGAAACAGAAAATTTTCATTACAACTCAAACTTCTGAAATACCGCATCCACATAACGTTGTATTTGTAAAATGTGGGGACAACACAAACTCTATTCAAAGGACAAAAACTGCAATTAATTTGGTAGATGATAAATATATTTTGATTATGGATTGCGATGATTTTATTCAAAAAAAAGTTGATGAACAATATATTTCTGATTTGTTATCGTATGCAGAAAATAATGATATAAAGTATATTCGAGTTTGGCGCACAAAAAATATGGAACAAAGAAAATATCCAACGTCATTTAAGCATCTTTTTTATTGTAACAAAAAAGCCAGATACTCTAAGTCTTTAATGGCAAATTTTTGGGACAAGTCAGAATATTTAAAAGTGTTTCAATCTGATGATGCTAATGGGTGGTCCATTGAAGCCCAGTGGTTAGAAGAGACTTACAATTCAAATGTTGGGTTTTATGAATCTTATTGTTATTGTTCTTCAGATCCATTCCATATTCTTCATGCAATTAGCAAAGGTAAATGGATTAGAAAAGCGTATAAATATTTGATTAAAACAAAGGTCAGTAAAAATTTATTATCGCAACGAAAAAAACTAAGTTTCAGAGACAATCTTAAACTTGAAGCATCGGATATTTTAAAAAATATTTTACCTTCTCGAATATGCCTATGGCTAAAAAGAAGAACAAAAAAAGTAGTAAATTACACAAGCGATTATTAAGAATATTTTTATTTGAAAGGAACACAACATGAAAACGGTTTATATTGCTATGAGCACAGACATCCTTCACGAGGGGCATATTAATATTATTAACGAAGGTGCAAAATATGGAGTAGTTATAATTGGCTTGTTATCAGATAAAGCAATCTCTGAGTATAAGAGAATGCCTCTTTTAACTTTTGAAGAAAGAAAAATTATTTTTGAAAACATAAAAAATGTATCAAAAGTTGTTAAGCAAGACTCTTTGGACTATACAAATATTTTGAATGAACTTAGACCAGATTTTGTTGTTCACGGTGATGATTGGAAAGAAGGTGTTCAACAAGAAACTAGGGCAAAAGTTATTGAAACACTCAAAAAATGGGATGGAAAGCTAATAGAGGTTCCTTATACGCAAGGTATTTCGGCCTCTGAAATCGAGTTTAAAGCTAGAAAATTATATAACACTCCAGATAGAAGGCGCGCTGCACTTAAAAAAATGATTACTGCCAAACCTTATATTCGCATTATTGAAGCTGATAATGGGTTGACTGGCTTAATCGACGAAACAACTTTTGTAATCGATCCAAAAACTGGATTTAGAAAAGAATTTGATGCAATGTGGGTTTCTTCCCTTTGCGATTCCACATTTAAAGGAAAGCCGGATATTGAACTTGTTGATCAAACATCAAGAATTAACACTATTAACGAAATAATGGATGTTACAACAAAACCAATTATTCTAGATGGCGATACTGGTGGAAAGGTTGAACATTTTGTTTTTAATGTTAAAACACTTGAAAGAATGGGAGTGTCTGCAATCATTATTGAAGACAAGACCGGATTAAAACAAAACTCATTGTTTGGCACTGAAGTCAAACAAATTCAAGAAGACCCAGATATCTTCGCTGATAAGATTAGAAGAGGTAAATTAGCACAAGTTACCAAAGATTTTATGATTATCGCTAGATGTGAATCATTAATCGCTGGTCAAGGCATTGAAGATGCATTAATGAGATGCCGCAAATATGTCGCTGCAGGAACAGATGGTATTATGATTCACTCCAAAGAAAAAGATGGTAAAGAAATCTTTGATTTTATGGCGGCGTTCCGTAAAGAATTCCCATTCGTCCCAATCGTCTTAGTGCCTACTTCATATAACCAATTCACCGAAGAAGAATTATGTGAAAAAGGTGCAAATGTCATCATTCACGCCAATCACTTAGTAAGAAGTGCTTTCCCTGCCATGAAAAAGACCGCAGAATCCATTCTTCTCCACGGTAGAAGCAAAGAAGCAAGTGAAGAATATTGTATGTCAATTAAAGACATCATTACCTTAATTCCTAAGGAATAATAAACATTATGGTTGATACAGTTAAATTCTATGAATATTTAGTTAGTCACGATTTAGATTTTTTTACTGGAGTACCAGATTCTTTGTTAAAAGAATTATGTTCCTGTATTAAAGATAAGTCAGATAGTAAACATAACATTATTGCCGCTAACGAAGGCAACGCAGTAGGCCTAGCTGCTGGATATCATCTTTCAACAGGTAAATTAGGTGTTGTTTATATGCAAAATAGTGGAGAAGGCAATGTTGTTAATCCGCTTATGTCACTCGTAGATCCTAAAGTCTATTCCATCCCAATGCTATTAATCATTGGTTGGAGAGGTGAACCTGGAGTTCATGATGAACCACAGCATGTGAAACAAGGCGAGGTAACTTTAAAACTATTAGAGGCAATGGATATTGAATATCGTATCTTAAGCGATAACTTTGAAGATGATCTTGACGCTATGATTTCTCTAGCAAAGAAAGATAATAAACCAACAGCTTTGGTGATTAGAAAAGGTACATTCTCCAAATATTCACCAGTTAATAAAGAAAAAGCCGTAATGGGTGAATTATTAAGAGAAGAAGCATTAGAAGTTATCTTAAAAGAAATTGGTGATGATATGGTTGTATCAACAACCGGAAAAGAAAGTCGCGAAATCTTTGAAATTAGAGAAAGAAATAATGAAGGTCATAGCCATGACTTCTTAACTGTCGGTTCTATGGGTCATACATCTTCAATTGCGTTAGGTGTCGCTATTGGCACAAAACGTAATGTTTGGTGTTTAGATGGTGATGGATCATTTATTATGCATATGGGTGGTTTAGCTATCGCTGGAGTGAATGCTCCTGATAATTTTAAATACGTTATTAATAATAACGCTGCTCATGAATCTGTAGGTGGCCAACCAACAGTCTCTGATAAGATTGATATCAAAGCTATCTTAAAAGCTTGTGGTTTCTCTTCGGCATATGAAGCGAGAACTAAAGAAGAAATTAAAGAATGCATTGATAAAATGATGAATAAAGGTAAATGTGCTTTAATCATCTACACCAAACAAGGCAGTAGAGATGATTTAGGTAGACCAACAACGACCCCAATTCAAAACAAAGATGCATTTATGAAAGAAATTAAAAAATAAATGAAAGCATTAATATTTAATTCTGGTATTGGCAAAAGGATGATGGAGTTAACTGCGAATAACCCCAAGTCCATGGTGCATCTATATAATGATGAAACCATTTTTGAACGTCAAATAAGATTACTACAAGAAGCAGGTATCACAGAAGTAGTTATCACAACCGGTCCGTATCCAGAAATGTTAAAGAATATATGTAATAAACCTTGCTATAGGAATATGCATTTTGTCTATCCTCATAACGAGATATTTGATGCTTCAAATTACATTTATTCAATGTATAAAGCGAGAGAATATTTAGATGATGATATTTTAATGATGCATGGTGACTTAGTGTTTGATCGAACACTCATCCCATCTTTATTAAATAATAAAGAACCAAATACCTGCTTAATCAATAAATATAAATCTCTTCCAGAAAAAGATTTTAAAGGAAGAATTATTGATAACGAACTTAGAGAAGTGGGTATTAATATCTTTGATGATAATTGCTATGCCTTCCAACCTTTATATAAGCTTTCTAAAGAAGTAATGAAAGCCTGGCTAGATAATGTCGTTAAATTCGTTGAAAGTGGTAACATCAACGTCTACGCAGAAAACGCTTTCAATGAAGTATCTAAAGGTTTAAATATTAGACCAGTTTCATATCACAACCACTTTATTGACGAAATTGATAATAAAGATGATTTGGCAAGAGTTAATAAAGAAATTGAGATGTGGGATTATAAGACACAAAATATTAAATCTTCTTCTAATTACTTAACTTCTTTAAAAGTTCAATTAAATAAGATTAACGCTGAGAAACCATTTATCGTTGTGGACTCTTTCTTAAAGAAAGAAATCACCAAAAAACTTAAAGAAGCAGTGGTATTTTCATCATTCACACCCAACCCTAAATATAAAGAGATGTTAGAAGGATTAAAACTATTTAAAGAAAGTGGATGTGACTCAATCATCTCTATCGGTGGTGGATCGTGTATCGATGTCGCTAAAGTCATTAGATTAAGTATTAACGCTGATTTAAATAATGATATCCCAACCTTTAAACAAGAATATAAATATACCGATATCAAACATATTTGTATCCCTACAACCAGTGGGACTGGTAGTGAATCCACCAAACATGCAGTTTTATATCTGGATGGAGCTAAGCAATCAATTGCTAATCCGGTTAACATTCCTGATTATGTTATTCTTTGTCCTAAATTAATCATGTCAGTTCCTGAATATCAAAAGAAAGCGACAATGATGGACGCATTATGCCAATGCATTGAATCTTTATGGTCTAGAAAGGCTACTAAAGAAAGCAAGAAATACGCGAAAATAGGACTTAGATTATTTAAAGAAAACTATAAAGGTTATCTAAATTTAGATAAAGATGCAATTAAGAATGTTCAAATCGCTGCTAATTATTCTGGTAAAGCCATTAACATATCGGAAACAACTGCCGCCCATGCGATGAGTTATAAGATCACATCTTTATATAATATTCCTCATGGTCACGCAGTCACGATTTGTATGAATTCAATCTTTAATAACTGTAAAGTTAAAACAAAATATAACGATATTGATGTTAAAGAATTATTCTGTGAGATTTTAGATTATTTCAAATTAGATACATATGTCGAGATATCTAAAGATGAATTAAAAATATTAATTGATTCTGTTAATCCGTCAAGATTACATAATTTTCCGTTCGATATTTGTGTTAGGAACTGCTATCTATTTATTTCAAGCGCAAATAAGTGTTAGAAGATGGCAACACAATAGAAGGCTATATTTTTAAAAACATTCATTGACAACTGAATATTTGTAACTTATGATTTGTCCGTTCTTCCTTGTTTCAAGATATTCGACAAATCTTTTTTCTTTTTGAATGATAGTGGGAATTAACTTCCTGAAATCATCCTTAGCGATTTCTTTCTTACACTTAACTACTATTAACTCATAATTCGGCAAGATTATTATCTTGTAGTGGTGGATATCCGCTAATAAGGAGTAGTTGAAGTTTTCATCTAATAATTTATCTATCCAGCCATCAATTCTTTGTTCTTTAGTGCCTACGTAATCTTTACGTTTAATTTCTTTTCTTCGCTTCTCTAAGGAAGAGATTTTTTCTTTAATAGAGTTTATATTGTTGATAAATGCTTCATCATTAATAACATCAGGGTTTTGTATTTCTAAAGCTTCATTCTTTTTTAACTCAGCTTGTTGTTCTAATAAATCAGCATTAACTTTAATTAAATCAAATTTCTTTTTAGCACCAAAAGACATAAGAAGAATTACTTTAAGTGTTTCTTTAATTCTTAACGCTACATCCTTAATATCTGTTTGGTTCTTAAGAATGCTAATAAAGATACGATCTAAAAGATCGCGGTCATAACATGGACTAGAACAATAGATATCATGGCTATGTTTACCAATATGGCATGTGTAGAACTTGTCTTTACGTCTATAGTCTTTTCTTTGATGACACATTAAGTTACGGGTGCATAGTCCGCAATAAAAGATTGAGCTAAAGTTAGCATTGTAAGTCTTTCTATTAACACTAGATTTAAAACTTTGAACATATTCAAAGAATGGTGGTGGAATTATATAAGAATGATATCCTTCGTAGATATAGATAGGTCTTTCACCTTTATTCCTTTTTATCATTCCATTAACATAGTTACTTTTGAATGTTTTTTGAAGAACAACATCTCCTTTATATCTTGGATTCGAGATAACGCCATCATACATTCTGGTTCTAAATGTTTTAGAAAAGTTTAATGATGCAAAATCTCTTCTAATAAACCTATCAACATCGTGCATCTTTATGTTAGACACAAAGAGCATAAACACTGTCCTAATAGCGATAGCTTCAGGTTCATAGATATAAATCTTATCAAAGCTATCTTTTCTATATCCTAATATTGGTCTAACTCTTTTAGAGATATTACCTGATTCCATTCTTTCATGAATACCAGAAGAAACACGAACCGACTGCTGTCTTGATTCTTCCTGCGCTAAAGCGGAATACATGGTGAGCATAAAATCTAACTTTGAATTAGACGCATATAGTTCATCGGTTTCAAAATAAACTTCAACTCCTAAATTTCTTAATTCATATATAGCCTGAAGAGTGTTTATTGTGTTTCTACCAAACCTGGACATTTGTTTAACTAAGATAAGATCAATAAGTCCTTCTCGACATTTATCCATCATATCTTGGAATTCTTCTCTTTTATCTATAGATGTACCAGATTCTGTATCTGCAAATATTCCTACATATTCCCATATATCCGCGTGTTCTTCTTGTATTATTCTTTTATATCTACCAATTTGAGCGTTAAAAGATTCTAGTTGTTCCTCACTATCAGTGGACACTCTAACATAGGCACAGACTCTTAGTTTATGTTCTGGGCTAGCTTCTTTTATTAATTCTTTCCCTAACTTCTTAGTCGCTGGAATTATTGTCTTTTTTACCATAGATACTTATAACAGGCATTTTGTATTTCTTTCTTAGAAGAATTATGGCTTCAGTCATCTCAAAAACATCGATAATTCCCTTATCGCATAATTCTTCTAAGATATAAAGACAGATGTTATATTCGTATGGGAGCTTCTTATCAAAGATAACCTTGTTTTTATTATGCATAGTAAGCCTGTTCCTTATGTGTCTATAAATCCATCAAGATAAAAAGTTATTCAAGTAGTTTTTTAATTGTAGGAGTTACTAATTTTGAAGGTGTAGGGGTTACAAAAATGCATAATTTGCAGTTTTGTTATGTTTTTTAGATTGTTCATGCCAATCACAAAAAATGGGCGTTAAGACGTAATAATTTGAAAAAAATGCAAAAGTTTACGCGATAACTTAGATTTAACGACACTTTTCTACTAAACAGTTTTACTAAATACCGCAAAAGTGTTTAGTGAGTATAAACAGTTTGCATATAAATGACCAAATAATATGCAGACTGAAAACAGAAATATGCAAACTGATTGCAGTACCATTATTGGGATTGTTTCAGTCGGAATAATTTGAACCAAATAAAAAATAGGGATTGTTACAGTACGTTAAAGACAATGCTACTTTGTGAGACACTTGTTGATTTGATAACTCATTATTATATATAAAATATATAAAAGCAACTATCAATATATTTTTAAATTATTTTCTTGTCTCGCAAATTTATTGTTCTATAATAAAGATGCATGGAAAATAAATCTGTTACTGAACAAATTAAAGAATATTGCTTGAATCACCAAAACACTATATTTGATGTAGATGTTTTATATGAGTATGTTTTTCAAACTGGTAACTTTAATTCCTTTAGGCAACAAGTATCTAGAGCCGCTAAAGCTATGGGGATGATTAATGTTGGCAAAGGTGTTTTATATATTGGTAAAGATCCTTCTCCTGAAGAATTAAAAAGAGCGGTGGAAGAATTTTATATCAAAGAATGCTATGGCTTTATCGCAGGCCTCCCCCTTTTATATAAATATAGGATTATATTAGAAGAACCAGAAACTACTGCTGTTAAATGTGTTGTTTCTAGATGTAAGGACATTAGGGGCAATATTGTTATACCAACTAAAACAATGGTTAATCAAAAAACCGTTTATTTTAGAGAAGCTCTAGAAATATGCAGTTTAGAAAAATATTATAAAGACTATGAAAAGGCTGCTTATGCGCTTAAAGATTTGCTTTCCGGGCAAGGCCGTTATTTAGATAGTTATTTTGCTAATCCTTTATTTACTGAATATGGTGTTAAAACAATCGGTAGATTTATTGGATTATTAAGCGGGCTTGAGATTAATAGCAATCTAAGACAAAAACTACATGACTTTAGCGGAATTTGATAAATTGTCTGCATAATAAAATAAAATAATTGTGCATTTCTCTGCATAATATGGTTGAATAGATGCATAAAAAATAATAAAATATGTGCAGAGATTAAAGGAGAATAGGCACCTATGAGAAGATTTGATTACTCGTTTCTTAAAACCGGCAATATTCCAGCAAATCTAGTGGAGCTATTTGCAGGCATTTATTCTTTAAAAGAAAAAGATACATCAAGAAAAAGCAGGTTTGGCACCGTTTATTCTGAACTTGAAAAAATAGCGAAAGTGCAATCGATTAAAGGAAGTAACGCAATTGAAGGCATTGTTACGACTGACGAAAGAATACGCGCAATTGTAAATCAAAATAGTGCTCCTTTAAATCATGATGAACAAGAAATTGCGGGATATAGAGATGCTTTAAATCTAGTCCACACCACATTTAATAATCTTTCTTTTAATGAAAAGACTTTATTTGATTTACATAGAGCCATGCTAACAGAAGCTAAACCAGATGTTGCTGGGCGTTACAAAAGCGAAGACAACATAATTATGGAAATTAGATCCGATGGTACTAAGCATGTTAGATTTGAGCCTATTCCAGCAGCAGAAACAAAAGAGGCGATGGAACAACTTATTTTAGCCTATATGGACGCTAGAGATGATTATGGTGTTAATCAGCTTTTATTGATTCCTTGTGTTGTTTTAGATTTTTTATGTATTCACCCGTTTAGTGATGGTAATGGAAGAATGTCTAGACTACTATCTTTACTCCTTTTATATAAGAACGGCTTTGATGCAGGTAAATACATTTCTTTCGAAGAACAAATAAATAAGAACAAAGGCTACTATTATGAAGCTTTAAGAAAATCATCAATTGGATGGCACGAAAATAAAAACGATTATTTCTTTTTTGTTTCGAATTTCTTAATGACTCTATTATCTTGCTATCGAGAGCTTGATAAGAGATTTGCCACTGTTAATTCTAAAAAGATTAATAAGACTAGTAGAATAGAAGCCACAGTCTTAAACTCTTTAGTGCCAATATCAAAAAAAGAAATCTGCGAGATATTACCAGATATATCTCCTTCAACAGTTGAGTTGGTTTTATCGAAGATGGTTAAAGAAGAAAAAGTAATAAAGATCGGTCAATCCACAAATACTCGTTATTATAGAAAATAAATAATGTTATGAAGCCGATAATTGGCCGCCATTAATGGTGGCCTTTTTTACTTGGCATTGATATAGTCGGCGATTAATCTTTCTCGCATACAAATAAAGTATAAGTATATTTTTGTATCGTTTGGATGAGTACAGTTCGACAACATTTGATTCAAAAGAACGATTTTGTACTATTATCAGTGTATCGTGTAATTAACACACTATATTATGCATAATATAGTATATAGCTTAACACACATATAAATGGTATTGTTACAGTCGGAAATTTTACTTCGTAGCAAAAACTGGTATTTATACAGTCGGTGAAAGACAATGGGGACTTGCGAGACACTTGTAAGTTGATATAGTCATTATTATATATAAAATATATAAAAGCAAGTATCAAGTTATTTTCGATATTTAATCTTGTCTCGCAATTACATTTATATATAATATAGGTGTATGGAAAATCTATTTGTCACTCAACAAATAATTAATTACTGCAAAGCTAACCCAAATACTTTATTCGACGTAGAGCTTATGTTTGGTAATGTTTTCCAATGTAGCGATTTTGATTCATTTAGAAAATATGTTAGTAGAGCTAAAGAACCAGGTGACTTATATGAAGTCGGTAAAGGTGTTTACTATATTGGAAAGAATCCTACCGAAGAAGATATTCAAAGAGCAATAGTGGATTTCTATGTTGATAATAACTACGGAATGTTATCTGGCTTATCCTTATTATATAAATATAAATTAATAGAAGATGTACCTAGCTATGTTGAGATCAAATGCTCTGTAAAAAGAAATAAGGCTATTGGCAACAATAAGATCATTCCAACCAAAACAATGATAACTAAAGACAATAGATCCTTTAGAGAATTGCTTGAAATATTGAGTCAACAAACGAAGATTGAATGTTTAGAGAATGTGGGTGTTTTAAGCGAACTCGCTAAAGAATATAAAGATGAATACATTACTACCCATCTTTTAGTGGAATATAATCGTATTGCGTTTGTTAGGTTGATGGCCTTATTAAATAAGGAAGAAATTGAGAATAATATCCGCAATATGTTGATGGGACTATAAACTTGAGATAAATGGCGGTTAACGACACCAAAATTGAAAAAATATCAAAAATAGTGTCCTTAATTAGCATTTAAAGGCAAAAAGTAGTGACAAAAGCACCATTTCGAATGATTGGTGTAATTTGGTGTAAATTTTGGTGCAAGCAGTCTTTGTATGTGCTATGATAAAAACACAAAAAAGGAGATATTATGGCAATACCAACAAATATTCAAACCATTTTAAATGATAGTGTAGTTGAAAGCGTAAGAGTGGAACTAAAAGAAGGATGGAATCCCGAAACAATATTGCACACTATTTGTGCTTTCGCTAATGATATAGATAATTTTTATGGTGGCTATATCATTATTGGTATTGATGATAAAGGCAATGTTTTGGGTTTTGATGTTAATAAATATGACTTTCTCCAAAAAGAAGTGGTTAGATATTGTAAAAAGTGTCTAGAACCATCTTACATTCCTGTTATTGATTTATTAGATTATCAAAATCAAAAAATCGTAGTGCTATGGTGTCCGGCAGGTAGCAATAAAGCTTATAGATGCTATGAAAACGTTTATAAAGAAAAGAAAGATACCAGATACTTAACATATGTTAGAAAGGGGTCTTTAACCATTACTGCTTCTCGAGATGAGGAAATTGAACTTCAAAATATAGGAAGCTATGAGCCTTTTGATGACCGCGTTAATTATCATTATGGATTAGACGTTATTGATAGAGGGATTGTTGAAGAATATTTGAAACTTTCAAATTCCTCCCTGCTCCTTGGTTTTAATGAAAGACCAACAACAGATGTTCTTTTAGATTTAAAAGCGATTGGTGGCCCAAAAGAAGATTATCACCCTAAAAATATAGCGTTATTAATGTTTACTAAAAAACCAAGCGACTATATACCATATTCATATATAGAATTAACAATCATTAGCAATGATTCTGGTGATGAAATAATTGAAAAAACATTCGATTCAGCTTTGTTTAAACAATACTCAGATTGCATGGATTTTATTAAAAATAAAATTATAGAGAAGAAGACTATCAAAGTTGAAGGAGAATATAAATCAAAAACTGTTTTTAACTATTCTTTTGAGGTTTTAGAGGAAGTTATTGCTAACGCTATACTTCATAAGTCTTATCAAATGAATGAGCCAGTAAGTGTAAGAATTGAAACAAATAGAATTGAAGTAACAAGTATTCCTGGTTTTGATAGAACAATAAGCGATACATCTATTAAAGAATTAAAGCCTAGATCAAAAAGATACCAATACCGCCGTATTGCGGAGTTTTTAAAAGAATTAAATATTGTTGAAGCAAAAAACACTGGATATCCAACAATCATTAAAAAGAGTCTAGATAATAAATCACCTTTACCAATTATTGACATGAATAAAGAAAGAGATTATGTCACTGTAATCATTCCTATTAATGAGTATTTCGATGAAGAAAAATTATCTTTAAGGGATAAAATCATTAATGCTTTAAATGCATCACCAATGACAAAAACTGAACTATGCCGCTATTTAGGCTATGCAAGAGTGGTTAATTCTGTATCACATCAATTAACAAAACTTATTATTGATAATCAAGTTATTGAAATTAACAAAAAATACCATCTAAAATAGTTGGTGCATTTTGGTGCAAATTTTGGTGCATTTTAAAAATGAATGACAAAGATAAAATAATTGCAAAGCTCAAAGAAGAGAATGAATATCTTAAAAGTCTTTTGCGAATGCACAATATCTCATTTGAAAAACCAAAGGAAATAATCCAATTCGGTTTTTCAGATAATGAAAAAATAAAAACATACATATCTTATTTTGTTGGTAGAGACGATATCTTTGCGTATGAATATTATTCAAAAGAAGGCAAAAGAGGTTTTTCTCCAGCTTGTCTGGGCAGAAACAATTTAACAGGTTATTGTCCGAATACATGTAGTGAATGCGTTAACAAACAATATATCGGTATAACAGAAAAGGAAATAAAACGTCATTTAATTGGTAATGATACATTCGGAATATACCCACTGTTAAAAGGAGATTACTGTCGACTACTAGCGGTAGATTTTGATGATGAAGATTATAAAGAAAGCGCCAAAGCATTTTCTAATGTTTGCAATAACCATCATTTAGACAATCTAATAGAAATATCTTCATCAGGATGCGGTGCTCATGTTTGGCTATTTTTTGATAAGCCAATAAAAGCTTCTAAAGTTAGAAGATTAGGAACTTATCTTATTTACGAAGCTATGGATTCATCAAAGGGAATTAATTTTTCTTCTCTTGATAGAATGTTTCCGTCACAAGATTACGTGCCTATAAGAGGATATGGCAACCTAATTGTTTTACCGCTTCAAGGGAGGAAAGCGATCGAGGGAAAGACAGTTTTTGTCGATGAAAACTTTATTCCACATGACATGAAAAATCAAATTAACGTTTTAGCGAGCACAAAGAAGATTTTTGAGGAAGAAGTAGATGCTTTGTTGAGTGAATATAAAGAAGCTGACTTTTTCCCTTTGTTAAACAAAAATGTTCTTAAAAATATTAAACTCAACAGAGATGATTTTTCTAAACAAATCATATTAGTAAAACAAAATGAAATACTTGTTCCTAAAGCAGCATTAAATAATAGGAGTGTTAAATTTATTTATAGATTAGCAAGTTTACCTAACCCTAAATATTATGAGGCACAAAAGAACCGCATATCAGTCTATACAATTCCAAGAATTCAAAAACTTTATCACGAAGATGAATCTTTCATTTATCTTCCGAGAGGGTGTTTTGAAGACTTGGTTAAGGTGCTTAACTTTTTTAGCGTTGAGATAGTTAATAAAGATAAGCAAACTTTGGGAGATATGATAATGGTTTCCTTTAATGGCAAACTTAAGGATTATCAAAAAGACGGTCTTGATAAGTTATTAAAATATGATAATGGTTTATTTGTTGCTCGACCATCATATGGTAAAACAGTTACCGCTATTGCGCTTATAGCTGAATTAAAGTTAAACACGCTTATTATTGTTCCAAATTTAACATTATTGAAACAATGGAAAGATAGATTAAATACTTTTTTAGATGTTGGATACGAGTTTAAAAAAGAAAAAGATAAATTCGGTCAATATAGTGGTAATAAAAAGAAGCTAACAAATATGATTGATATTGCTTGTATTGACTCACTATTAAGCGAAGAAAGTGGAGAAATATTAAAGCAATATGGTGTCATTATTTTTGATGAAGTTCATCATATTGCTGCTTCGACGTATGAACAGGTTGTCAGAAAGTGCTACAGCAAATATTTATATGGTTTTACTGCAACTCCAAAAAGAAGCGATAAAAACGAAAAGATTATTTATAAAACTATTGGCGATATCAGATATCAATATAAAGACGAAGATAGCAATTTTGATAAAATCCTAAAGCCGGAATTTACATATTTTACATATACATCCTTGGAAAAAACAACGTCATATTCTAATATGCTTTCATGTTTGTTGTCTGATGAAGAAAGAAACGAAAGAATTGTTAACGACATAAAAAATGCATACAAAACAAAAAGAAATATTATTGTTCTAACAGATAGGATTGAGCATATAAGTATATTAAAAAATAAACTTAACAATATTAATGATGTTTTTGTAATTAATGGGCAATTATCGAACAGTGAAAAGAAAACGTTTTTTGAGAATATTAAAAAAGCTAAAAAAGGGTTTGTTATTATTTCTACTGGAAAATATATTGGTGAAGGTTTTGATGAAAAGAAATTAGATACACTATTTATTGTTTCGCCATTTAGATGGAATGGAACATTAGAACAATATGTAGGACGCTTGCATCGTGAAAATGAAGATAAAAACGATGTAGAAGTACATGATTATGTTGATATCAATGTCAAGATGTTCGAAAGTATGTATCATGATCGATTAAGAGCGTATAAAAAACTAGGCTACGTTATCAGTGGCGATGAAGTTATTTTTGAAAGAAAAATATATTCAACTTATGACTATAAAGCAAAATTATTTGAGGACTTAATAGATTCAAGGAAAGAAGTTGTTTTTATCATTAACGATTATAACGGAGGAGTGGTAATCGATTTGTTGAACACATGTGGCAATGTAAAGATATTTACTCATAGCAATAAAACAATTGAGCATAAAAATATTTCTGGCTTGTTAAAGACAAATCTTGAAATAAATGCGGTTATAATAGATCAAAAAATATTGTGGTATGGAGGAATTAATCCCTTTAAAACAATTGCATATAATGATTCTATAATGAGAATAAATGACAAATCTATCTGTGAAACTATAATAAAAGAAGCTAAAAAATAGTTTTTGTGTAAATCATTTACGGACATTTTTGCGTTTTACAAACTTTTGTCCGCAAATTTATGATGATTTGTTGATCTCGCCATTCAGTGGTGTGATTTTTATAGTCGGATAATAACTTTACGAGCGAACACGTTCAAATATAGGTAAAAATTAGTGATTTGGATTGGTTCAGTCGGGTCTATTTTAATGCGAACGGCATATTTTCATACTATTATCAGTGTATCGTGTAATTAACACACTATATTATTAATAATATAGTATATACGATTAACACATCTCAAGTTGGGATTATTACAGTAGGAATTATTTGTAGCAAAAAATAAATAGGGATTACTACAGTACGTTAAAGACAACGAAATTGAAACTGTTCCCATATTTTGTACCGAGGAAAGGTACAATATAAGGGGACTTTTTTCATGAAACTAACCATGGACACGAAGCTGAAGATGATCAAAGAGTATCTTGATGAGCAGGTCCCGATGACCAAACTCGTGAAGAAATACAATTACGACTTAGCGAAGCTTAAATATCTGGTCAAACTCTATCAGATGCATGGCAAAAAGCCTTTCCTAGAACAGGACAAAAGAATCTATACCCGCGAGGAAAAGCTCGAAGCCATTAAGATCGTCATGTCTAATCAGAAATCGGCGCGGCGGCTCGCCCTTGAAAAAGGCATGCCGAGTCCGCATGATGAAAAACATAAAAACACCCATAAATAATTCAGAATTTTACATATTTTGTTTGAAATCTCCACTAAATCCAATATAATTGTATTTGGAGGAGCAAATATGATAAATACAACATCTATGTTAAAGAATCAATACAGCGATTATTCCAATCCACTAGATAAGATAAAAAGAGATGCTATTAGTGGGGTTATTTTTAGGCTTACTAGAGGTATTTACGAAACTGATGGAAATGCAAATCCGTGTTTTTTGGCATCCTCAATATTATCTCCATCCTATCTTAGTTTTGATTGGGCATTATCTTATTATGGTTTAATACCAGAAAAGGTAGTGGCAATTACATCTGCATCTTTAAATGTTAGAAAGAATAAGACTTTTATTAATAAGTTTGGCAGATATGAATATTCCGATATTCCAGCAAATGTTTTTTCAGAAGGACTAACTTATCTTGAAAGTGATGATTATATAGTAAAGATTGCGACTAAGGAAAAGGCGATATGCGATTCTTTAAGCAAGTGGAGAGTTGTAAGAAGTATCAACGATTTAAAGGAATTACTATTTGTCGATAAGCGAATCGATGAAGATGAATTTGCTTCTCGTGATTTTAGATTAATGACTAGACTAGCGGCTTTATACAATAAGACTAATTTAGATTTATTGATTAAATTAATCAGAAAGGAATATGACCATGAATAGTGTAATTCAAACGATGATTGCTAAGTATAATCCTCAAAATGATGAGGAAAGAGAAAGCGCAATCAAAGAAATTATCCAAGAAATTGCTTTAGCGGGTTTATCTCGCGCCGGTTTCTTTAACAAAGCGGCTTTTT
>MTKZ01007360.1_pt1 | contig 31656 bp, 30 predicted proteins | sample 1042781 | NCBI WGS metagenome assembly MTKZ01 (sample SAMN06212207, study PRJNA360539) | anaerobic digester metagenome | biome: Wastewater treatment plant; material: sludge; isolation source: anaerobic digester fed with sludge from wastewater treatment plant | place: Denmark: WWTP Viborg ...
GGCGCATATACCCACGATCTCAGTGTAGGCGACCGATGGCGCCGCGCGGCAACAACCCACTCCGATTTGTCGACTCCGGGGTGATAGCTCGATATACGATACTGATGTTATGTCGTATAATCATCCTGCGACGGTCTCACCCCACCGTCGTGTGAACCCCACCTCATCCCCACAGAGTCGCCCGCCGTGTTGGCGGGCGACTCTGCGTTTCCAGGCAAACTGCCGGCCGTGGCGCTCGATCGCCGACTTCACGGTTCGCCGGATTGACGCCGATCTGTCACCGCGCATTATCATGGTCGGCGGGTGACGCGAAGGACTACGTGCGCCATCCGCTGTGCGCAGAAAGAACGCGAAGGATGGGGAGTATCATGCTCAATATTCCAACAGCAGCCCTGATCGCCATCCTGGCGCTGGCTGCTATCCAGTTGGCCGTCCAGATCTACGCGCTGGTCGATCTCGCCCGGCGGCGTCAGGTGACAGGCGGCAAGCGTTGGGTCTGGCTGATCGTCATCCTGTTCGCCAATCTTGTCGGCGCGATCGTCTATCTCGCCATCGGCCGCTCGGCCACGCCCGCCGCCGAGCCGGAGCACGAGCCCGGCGACAACGCTTCCGACCGCGCTCGCGCCGCCGCGGATCTGCTCTACGGGCCGGACAAACGTCGGTGACAGCAGCCACCGCGATCGAGATCCGCGGATTGACGAAGGTGTTCGGCGCCACTCGCGCGCTCGACGGCGTCGATCTCGACGTGCCGGCCGGCTCGGTCTTCGGCTTTCTCGGACCAAATGGGGCCGGCAAGAGCACCGCGCTGAATATCCTCGCTGGGCTTTCCCGGCCGACATCCGGGATGGCTCGCATTTTCGGTCACGACGTGACAGCTGCCCCAGATGCCGTCCGGGCATCGATCGGCTACCTGCCAGACGTGCCGGGCTTCTACGGCTGGATGACCGGCGTCGAGCTGCTGCGCTTCAGCGGCGAGCTATTCGGCTTGCGCGGGCAGGCGCTCGAAACGCGCATCGCGGCGCTGCTCGATCTGGCCGGGCTGACCGGCGTCGCCACTGCAGTCGGCGGCTACTCCCGCGGGATGCGCCAGCGTCTGGGGCTCGCGCAGTCGCTGATCAACGCGCCGCGGCTGCTGCTGCTCGACGAGCCGACCAGCGCGCTCGACCCGATTGGCCGCAAGGCGGTGCTGGATATGATCGCCGCGATGGCTGGGAGGACGACGATCTTCTTCTCGACCCATATCCTCGCCGACGTCCAGCGCGTCTGCGACCGGGTGGCCATCCTCGACCATGGCCGGCTTGTCATCGAATCGCCGATCGACGAGCTACTGAGCCGCGCCGGCCCGCGCGAGCTGCGACTGGAGCTCGGCACGCCGGAAGAGGCGGCGACGTTGGCCGGCGCCATCGTCGGGGCTGGCTGGCTGGCTGAACGTCATCTCGAGGGCGCGCGCCTGGTTCTAACGGTGACCGACCTCGACGCCGCGCTGCGGGCGACCCCGCGATTGATCGTCGAGCGTGGGCTGCTACTCCGCCGACTGGAGCCCGTCGAGGCGACGCTGGAGCAGGTCTTTGTCGACCTGATCGGGGAAGGCAGCCGGTGAGCGTCTTCAACGTCCTGCTGCGCAAGGAGCTCCGCGAGATTCGCCGGACCTGGCGTATCTGGGTCCTGCCGGCCATTCTGTTGTTCATTGCCATCACCAGCCCGATCCTGGCCCAGATCACTCCCGCCCTCGTCCGCTCGCTAGCCAGCAATCAACCCGGCGTTGTCATTGAGCTGCCCGATCCGACGCCGCTCGACTCCTATCGGCAGTTCGCCTCGCAACTCTCGCAGATCGGGCTACTGGCGTTGATCATCACGACGGCGGGGATCATCTCCTCCGAACTACGTTCCGGCACGGCGATCCTCGTCCTGACCAAGCCCGTCTCACGTCGCAGCTTCGTGCTGGCCAAGCTCGCCGCGCAGCTCGCGTTGTTGACCGGGGCGACGATCCTGGCGACGCTCGTCTGCTGGGTCGGGACGCTGGCGATCTTCGGCGAGGCGGCGATCGGTGAGCTGGCAGCAGCGACCGCGCTGTGGCTACTGGTCGCTGCCGGATTCCTCTGCCTGATGACGATACTCTCAACGCTGATCACTGCGCAGGCGGGAGCGGCCGGAGCAGGGATTGCTGCCTATTTCATCCTGTCGATTCTGGCCGGCTGGGGGCCGGCCCAACGCTGGACGCCGGCGGGGGCGCTCCATGCTGTCGCGGCAGTGATCGACGGCGCCGCGCAGCCGCTCGTCGCGCCGGTTCTGACGACCCTGACGCTCGGCGCGATAGCCGTCGCCGCAGCTATCTACCGCCTCAATCGCTCCGAGCTCGCTGCTCGCGCCCGGGAGAGCTGAACGAGAGGCAGTCCGATCAGCCGATGATGAATCGCCGGCGGTGCTCGCCCTGCCCCATCGCAATGTCCTCGCGTTCCGCATCGCGCAGGGCCTGCTGAACCAGCTTCTCGTCGCTCAGCTCGGTGACCCGCAGCAGCGCCAGCGCAATCCGCGGTAGCTGAACCTCCGAGGCGAAGACGATATAGCGTGGCTCCCAGCGTGGCTGGAACTTGTTCTTGTAATCACGCAGCCCCTTGTATGAAAAGAACCGGTTGAAGCGCTCGTAGAAGAGGTGAACCGCCCGCTCGGGGATCGTCGCACCCGGTTCAGTGCCAACCTCGGCGAACGGCGCCATGCCCAGTGAGAAGGTGCGATACCCCCGCTCACGAAGAAGCTCGATCAGTCGCACCTGCAGCACGTCCATCGAGCCGCTCGGCTCGTGCCGACGACGCATCAGGTCGATTGTCGCCTCCCCTTCGACGCCATCGGAGACGAGGTTGGTGAACGCGACCACCCGTCCGTCCGCATCCTCGATGGTCATGATCGGCGTCGAGCGGATGTAGGCATCGCTGTACTGACCGAGCGTGAAGCTGCGCTCACGCCGGCCGTCGATCGTCAGCCACTCGTCGGAGACCTCACGCACCCGTTCCAGAGTCGCGTCGTCCAGCGGCGCGTCGTGCCAGACCGCTCGATAATCATTCCGATCGAACTGGTTGACCGTCGCGCGCAAGTGCTTCATTGGCTTGCCCGACAGGCTGAACGTCGTCACGTCGACGATCGCGTCCTCGCCGATCTTCAGCATCGACAACCCGGCTCTGCGGTAGGCATCGCGTCGTGTCTCCGGCGTCTGGTGGAACGCAACGAGCCAGTCGTTGGCATCGCAGAAATCCAGGAACTCGGCCAGCACCCGGTCGAACTCCTCGTCGTCGGTCGCGACCGGATCGCCAAGCGCGATAGCGCACGACAGCGCCACCCGATACGCGATGACACCGTTGCCGGTGGATGAAAAGAAGATCGTCTTGTCCGGCCACGTCTTGAAGAAGTCCAGCGACGAGTCGCCATGCGCGGCGATCAGCGCTGCCGCGTGGGCGCGCTCGCGCGGCAGCGTTCGCCGCCGCCATACCACCGGCCGGATCAGCGAGAAGAGCGCGAAGGTCACCGACAGCACGCCGACAATCTGCAGTGAATCCAGGAACCAGTCTGCATAGCGCGTGTGTGGGTGAAGACCAGTGCTACCGAGTGTGAAGAACTGGCGCAAGGTCTCGCGAACCGCTTCGCCCAGCGTGAAATCGATCCTGAACGCTCGCTTGTCGATCAGAAAGAATCCCAGGGTTCCGTAGGCAACCGCGAACAGCAGACTCGCCACGAACTGGAGGATCCCCCGGCCGATCGTGGGCAGATCACTGCGGACGCGGAAATGGTGGCGTTCCACGACCAGCAACGCCAACGCCCCGATCGCAAGAGCAAGAGCAAATTCGTCGTCTCGTTCGACGAGATAGGTCGGGATCATGACAATCAGCATTACGGTGGAGACGATCCAGGCAATTCGTTTGCGTCGCCACAGCGACCAGGAGAGGAAGAGCAGAAAGAAGCCAGCAATCAGGGTGATGTGCCGCGAGAGATCGGCCGGGTCGGTCAGCGAGTAGTCGCGGATATGGTTCAACCGCCGCGAGAGGCTCGGCTCCAGGACGGACAGGACGGCAAGCAGGCCCGAGACGCCGGCCAGCACGGCCGGCAGCCGCTCGGTGACCCAGCGCACCTCGCGCTGCTGGCCGCCCTGCAGCACCACACCGACGACGAACGGCAGCCAGATATCGGCAATCCGATACAGGAGCACGGCGGCCAGCGCCTTGCCCGATGGCACGCCGAGGCCGGTCAGCGCAACCGTCATCGAGAGCTCGACTGCGCCGAGCCCCTGGAACACCGGCGCGATGAGCAGGAAGAGCGTGCCCACTGCGTAGCCCACCAGAGCCTCGCTGAGGGTTGCCTGCCAGCCAACGGCCCGAAGCGCGGCGAATAGGACGCTGATCCCGACGATCTCGACCACCAGGTTGATCCCCAGCGGCGAGACAAGATCGCGCGCGCGGACGCCATGCTGATGCGATTGCGCGACGAAACCGCGCGCCCACTCTGCCAGCCCGCGCGATGGCAGCTTGTCCAGCAGCCGCTCGCTCAACGCCGAGCCGCGCAGCAGGACGACGAGACCGACCATCAGCACCGCGACGATCACCAGCATCGCCGCCGATCCGATGACAATCAGCCTGGACAGGCTGCCAGCAACGGAGATCACAATGAGCGCCGGAAGCAGGACCAGAACGAACGACCCGTACCCGAGCACCGAATTGACCAGCGCGACAAAGAGCGCGTCGGACGAATCGACGCCGGACCGGCCAAACGCCCGAACCCCGGCATAGACCGATGCCGGCCCGCCTGCTGGCACAACCGTGGCGACAATTATGCGCTGGATCTGGGCGTTGATCAGAGCACGGACGGGGATTGGTGATCCGATGCGTTGCAGAATTGGCAGGAATGTGAGCCCAAGCACAACCTGGAGCAGCAGACCGCCGGCAATCGCCAACGCCAGCCAGCCGGGCGCCGCCGTCCGTATCGCGCTAACAGCGTGGACGAGCTCTCCGCGTTCGCGCTGGATAAACAGCGCCAGAACCGCCGCTCCAACCAGCCACATGACGGCGGTCTTCGCCACAGATCGCAACCCCGGCCAACGAAATCTGCCCTGGGCGGGTACGATATCCATCACAGCCTCGCCTGCGCGTACGATCGATCCGTGGGCAAACCAGAACCGCGGGAGCATCGCATCATGATACACACCCATCGCAGCCACATGGTCGCCACAGAGACCAGCAAGCAACCGACCCCAGTGCCAGTAACCTTCCGCAACATCCCGTTCACGATCGTCTCGCTCATCATGATCCTCGTCGCCTCGACCGCTGCCGGGGTCATGAGCGGTCCGATATCTGAGACGCAGACCAACCGCTGGGGACTCGGCGACGAATCGATTTCCAGGCTGCGATTATGGGGACTGTTCACCGCCAACTACCTCATCGATAAGCCCGTCGCGATCATCTCGACGTTCGTGATGGTCATCGTCTTTCTTGGCTGGATCGAAATCCGTTATGGAACGATGGCGGCGGTCGCGACCTGGTTCACCGGCACATGGGTGGCGACGGTGGTGGCTGCGATCATCTGGTGGCCGTTTGCCCTCCTGGGTATTGCCCAGCCGCTCGCCGATGTCGCGATACCTGAGGTCGGATCGTCGGCGGCGACGTGGACGGCGCTGGGGGTCGTGCTCGGCTGGCCGGGCAAATGGTCGAGAGGGTCATTGGTCGCCGGCCTTGCCTCCACCACATTTCTGACCGCTCTCCTCATCGATCACCGGACGTTCACTTCCGTCGAGCATCTCGTCGCGTTTGCGTTCGGCATGCTCGTCGTCGCGCCGATGCTGGCCGGCTGCGCTCGCCCGGTCTATCTGGATCCCGCGTTCGCCGCACGGTTCCTCGTCGGCTTGTCTGGCGTCACGGCATTGCTGACCGCCGTGTCCGTCGGCGGCACTGGCTGGCCCGTGATGGTGATTGCCGGGGTGGCGCTGGTCATTCTCGGCGTGTGGCCGATATCACCGATCCCAACGCTTGCGCTGCTCGCCGTTGGCGGCGTCGCGAGCGTCCTGGCGACGCCAAACCCGGCGACGATTGTCGTCTTCCTCGGGGCGGCCGCGATCCTGGTCTGGCCCGATATCTTCGACCGCGACATACTGCGGGGAGCGAGCTAAGCGGTTTCGTTACGACGCTGGTGACGGCGGCGTCTCTGCCTCAACGAGAGGCGCTGATCGCTGCTCCGCCTCCCGCACCCGCCGGATCAGCAACGTCAGGCTGATGATGGCGATACCCAGACTGATCAGCTCGACACCGAGCCAGTCGACAAACGTCGGGCCGCGCAGGCTATTGAACATGTCCCACAGCGCGTGCAAGACAACCGCCAGGGCGAAGGCCCCGACCACGGCACGGTTGATAACCGGCCGGCCCAGTCGCGCTCGCTCTCGCCAGAGGGTGGCGCAGATGAGGCCGGTCCAGGCTGCGTGCCCGGCCGGCGAGAGAAGTCCGCGCACGAGCAGTGTCTCTTCGAGGGTGCCGATATTGCCACCCGACTGGATGAACGCGACAAACGCGTACCCCATCGTCTCCAGCGCAGCGAAACCCATGCCGGCGGCGACGCCGAAGGTGATCCCGCTCATCTCGCTCCGATAGCGACCCCGAATATAGAGGATCAGTGGCACGAGGAGCTTGGCGCTCTCCTCAATCACCCCGACGCCCAGGAGCGTCAGCGGCCCCAGGTCGCGTAGCGTCCGGTACTCAAGGATCCCGGCAATGATCACGCCGCTAGCGCCACCCCACAGGAAACAGACAGCCACTGTCGACAGCGGCAGCGGGTCGCCCTGCGCACGCCCGCCGAGATACGAGACGAGCGTCACCGGCACAAGGAACGCGCCGACCAGGATGAGTGAGGGAATGAAATTCGGGTTCCGGGTGCTGACCATCGTCTTGTCGATCAGATAGAAGAGCACGAGGCCGCTGACGAAGATCTGGAACCAGCCGGCCCGAAGAACTCGCACAAGAAAACGTCCGTCTGTCCTTCGCGATTCCGGGGTAGCGGACGTGTCGAGGCTCATTGTCCCTGCCTGTCGATAGCGATCCGACATCTGGCCGCCCGTGCGTTGATCGACAAGCGAGCGGTGAACCCTACTATGGGCTATCCCGAGAACACGCACAACAGTTGCCAGCAGATGGGAAGCCGTAGCGACCGGGGCGTTGTCGCAACGTCAAGAATGTCGCAGGAACCGAAGGTAAATCAATGCGAACACCACGACGATCGCGATATTGCCGATGAGCCGTTTCCCGATCTGATGCCTGAGGAACAGGAAATCGACGGCAACGATCGTGACGATCATCAACGCGACGAACAGCACACGCACGGCTCTGATCTCCATTGTGCCTCCAGGAGCTGGTGGCCAGGCCGAACAGCCGACAATGAGCCCGACCACGGTGACAATACAGCGATGGCGCCGGCAGCGCTATTGGACTGTCAACGTCAGACTGTCCGATCGGCAGCCTGTCGTTTGTCCTGTCATTTTGAGCCTCAGCGAAAGATCTCCCACCCGTTCGATCCAGTCCAGCGCGGGAGAGATCCTTCGGCTGCGCGGGCGCCATCGCCCATGTATAGACCGGGGACATAGGTAACACCCGGGCAGAGGATGACAGATCGAAGGGGTGCCTGCCGCACCAACGTACTCGTCACTTTGACGTTGACAGCCCACTTTGGCCGGGCGGCCCGTCTCGTTCCCGATCGTGGGGGCTGGCCGAATCGTTCGATCTGCGGGTAAGATGAGCGGAGCGTCTCGTGGCAGCAACGCCGGGGACGCGAGCATGAGACAAACATCCAGAGGAGGGGGTTCCGGTGGGCAAACTGTTCCCGATCGCGCTGCCGTTTATCGCGGCCGGCACGGCGCTCATCATCGCCATCTCGATCGGCGTGGCCTTCCTGGCCATCACCGATGCGGCTGGCGCCAACGCTACGCTCGTCTTCGGCACGCTGCTGACGATCGCCGTCATGGTGGTTGCGGTGCTGATGTCGATCCGCGTTGAGAAGGCGTATCACGAGGGCACCGCAAAGCGTGCGCTCAGCGACTGATGAGCGATGAGCGTTCGCGACAGATCGCCGCGTTGGCCGAGCGCTTCCGCGACTATCTGACGCACCAGACCGACACCGATATCCTGGAGATCGAGGCCGTGGCGACCGACCACGGTCTCTGCATTACGGCATTCGACCGGCTCGATGTTGCGTTGGAACTGCTGCTGGACATGGCCAGCGTCTATAGCGACGCTGGCCCGGCGCGCGGCGCGCTCGAGCNNTGATCCTGCCGGCCGCCGCGCTGGCCGGCGAATACCTCCGGGCAGCCGGTCTGGCCAGCTGGCACGAGCCGGGAGAAGATGACCTTGCCATCGAGGCGCTCGTGATCGTCTCTGGCGCCACCGCGATCGACCTGGACGGCGTCGCCCGCGCCGCGCTCGCCTCCGGACGCCCCAGCCTCAGCGCCGTCGCTCGGAAGCTGGCCGACCTCGACCACTAGCGCACGACATCCACCGATCGATACGTCAGCGCAACGCTGGCGCCAGTGTGGATACGCTGGATCGTCTCGCCGATCAGCGTCCCGACCGAAAGCACCTTCAGCTTGCTGATGCGCTTCTCCGGCGGGATGGTAACGGTGTTGGTGACGACAACCTCACGAATCGGCGAGGATTGCAATCGTTCGATCGCCGACCCGCTGAGGATGCCGTGGGTGCAACAGGCGTAAACCTCGGTCGCGCCGTTCTCGATGCAGACGCGCGCCGCCTGAACGATCGAGCCGCCGGTGTCGATCTCGTCGTCGACGAGGATGGCCGGCGAGCCCTGGACAGAACCGATCAGATTGAGCACTTCGCTCTTGTCATCGTTGCCGACACGCCGCTTTTCGATCACCGCCAGCGATGCATCGATCGCCTCGGCGAAGTTGCGCGCGCGCTTCGTGTTGCCCAGATCTGGCGAGACGACGACCGGGTTGCGCAGTCGCTTCTCGTTGAAGTAGTTCGACAGGATCGGGAACGCGCTCATCTCATCGACCGGGATGTTGAAGAACCCCTGAATCTGGCCGGCGTGCAGGTCGATCGTCAGGACGCGGTCGGCCCCGGCCACGGTGATCATGTCCGCCAGTAGCCGGGCGGTGATCGGGACACGCGGCTGATCCTTCTTGTCCGTCCGCCCATAGGCGTAGTACGGCAGGACGGCGGTGATCCGGCCCGACGACGAGCGGCGCAGCGTGTCAATGATGATCAGGAGCTCCATGATCGAATCGTTGACGTTGGCGCCGAGCGACTGGACGACGAAGACATCGTTCTCGCGCACGCTCTCGCCGATCCGGACGAAGATATTCTCGTTCGAGAATTTCAGGATCTCGATCCGGCCGGGCGGCAGGTCGATATGACGGCATATTTCGTCCGCCAACCCGGGGTTGGAGGTGCCGCTGAAGATCGTCAGCTGGTCATAAAGGCCGGCCATCGGTCTCGACAATCCCTTCTAGAGACAGGCGCTCCAGCGCGTCCCGCGCTGCATCCTGCTCCGCTGCGCGCTTGTTCGATCCGCTACCGGCGCCGAGAATTCGATCTCCCAACACCGCCTCAACAACAAATGTGTGTGCGTGGTCCGGCCCGCTGACTGACACCGTCTGATACCCCGGCGTCAGGCGCTCGCGATCCTGGATCAGCTCCTGCAGCCGCCCCTTATAGTTCATCGTCTCGCTATCGTCGATCACCCGGTCGGAGTCGGCGTCGAGCAGCGCGCAGATGAATTGCCGCGCGACACGGATGCCCCGATCCAGATAGATCGCGCCGAGGATTGCCTCGAACGCGCCGGCCAGGATACGCGGTCGCACCTCGCCGCCACTCCCCACCTCGCCCCGCGCCAGATAGATCAGATCCGGCAAGCCGAATCCGATCGCCCACTCCGCCAGCGTCTCGGTCCGCACCAGCGCGACGCGGTAGGAAGTCAGGTTGCCTTCCGGAAGATCGGGGAATCGACGGTAGAGCCAGTCGGCGGTGATCAGCCCGAGCAGCGCGTCGCCAAGAAACTCGAGCCGCTCGTTCGACGCGACGACAGTTGCCGCCGCATCCGCGCCCAGGTCATTGAGCCAGGAGCGATGGACGAGCGACAGCCTCAGCAAGTCCGGATCGCGAAAGACGACGCCGAGGGCAGTCATCGCCCGCTCGGCGCGGTCGTCATCCGGCAGGCTGAGCCTCAGATCACCGATCGTCACCCGGCCGCCTCCCGGCCAGACACCGTCACCCGGCTCGACCGAGGATGTCGCGCAGGTCGACACGCGCCTCGCGGGCCACGCGGTCGAGCGCCGTCCAGTCAACGGAGATTGTGTAGATATAGTGGCGCGCGTCGGTCTCTCGCGAGGTTGAGGTGGCGAGACCTGCGCGGACGAGGAACTGGATCAACGCCTCGGCCTGGCGATCCTGGTCGGGCTTGCGGTCGTCGAGCGAGATCGCGTTGCCGCCGGCCCGCCTGGCCGAATCGGCGCGGCGCAGCCCCTCGCGAAAGGCGGCGGCCAGCGTGTCTGCCCGCTGCTCTTCCTCGCGCGCGGCGCGGCGTTGGCTGGCGACGATNNGGCTGGCGACGATCTCGCCCGCCTCATCGGCAGCAGTCGCATCAAGCTCGATGCCGATGGCCTCCTGGCGCGCGAGGTAGTGTCGGCCGATGTATCGCAGCAGCTTCCCGACATCATCCGCCACAGGCGCCCCTTATCGCTCGTGCTCGCGTCGAGGAATCGCGGAGTCCTGCCTGCGGCCGCGCACCCGGCCGCCTCGGACACTCGCGATTATAAGAGGTTGTCGAAAGAGCCGGCAATTCGCCGACTACTCACGAGGGTGTCTGGTACGATCAGTTGCCATTCGGCCACCCAGGCAGGACGAGGATCGCACATCGTGACAGGCAAGGCGATGACGATGGAATCTGGAACACGACGCCGCGTTGTTGTAACGGGCGTCGGCGCGCTAACGCCGCTGGCCCCGGGCGCCGAGGCAAGCTGGCAGCGTGCGCTGGCCGGCGAATCCGGCATCTCCTGGATCGAACGCTGGGATCCGGGCGATTTCCCGGTCCGCATCGCTGGCGAGGTGAAGACAACACCGGAGCTGCCCTGGATCGACGCCAAGGCCGCGCGCAACGTCGCCCGCTACGCCCGCTTCGGGCTGGCCGCCGCCGCCGAGGCGTTCGAAGCGGCCAAGCTGAACACGACGGAGTTCGACCGCACGCGGGCCGGGGTCATGCTCGGCACCGGGGCCGGCGGGATGGAATCCATCGTCGAGATGACGCGCACCTTCGACACTCGCGGCTACGGGCGCGTCTCGCCGTTCTTCATGACGACCTTTCCCCACAACATGGGCTCCTATCACATCGCCCAGGCGTTCCAGCTCCACGGCCCGAACGCGACGGTGTCGACCGCCTGCGCGACGGGCGCCCAGGCGATCGGTGACGCATTCGACGTCATCCGGCGGGGCCAGGCAGACATCATGGTGGCCGGCGGGGCCGAGCATGCCGTCTTCCCGCTCTTCGTCGCCTCGTTCATCGTCCAGAAGGCCACCTCTCCGCGCAACGACCCGCCCGAGCGGGCCAGCCGGCCGTTCGATGCAGGCCGCGACGGCTTCGTCATCGGCGAAGGGGCCGGCGTCCTTGTGCTCGAAGAGATGGAGCACGCGATCGCGCGCGGCGCAACGATCTACGCCGAGATCCGTGGGGCCGGCACCTCCAACGACGCCTATCACCCGATCGCTCCCGATCCAGACGGCCGCGGCGCGGCCCAGGCGATCACCGCCGCGCTGGAGGATGGCGGCATCGACCCCGCTGAGGTCGATTACATCAACGCGCACGCTGCATCGACCCCGTTGGGCGACGCCGCCGAGACGCTCGCGATCAAGCGCGCGCTTGGCGAGGAGAACGCTCGGCGAGTGGCAATCTCGTCCACCAAGTCAATGACCGGCCATATGATGGGCGCCACCGGCGGCGTCGAGTCGGTCATGACCGTCCTCAGCATTCGCGACGGACGCGTGCATCCCACGCTCAACTACGAGACGTCCGACCCGGCCTGCGACCTGGATTACGTGCCGGGCAAGGCTCGGGACCTCAACATCCGTGTCGCAATCAAGAACTCCTTCGGGCTGGGTGGGCAGAATGCCTGCGTCGCCTTCAGCAAGTGGACGGGAAGCTAGNNCGCCGCGCCGCGCAGGTGCGGCCGGCCAAGGCGCAGGCGTTCGAGGTGAACCAGGATCAGTTCCTGCAGATCACCGACATGAATGGCAAGCAGGTCGCTTGCGTCATTCTCTTCAACCTGCAGGACTTCGACGAGATGCTCTCGGTCGCGCAGACCCGCTCCGCCAACAACTCGCTAATGTTGCGGCGCGACGATGGCATCTATTCCAATCGACGCGAGCGGATGTTCACGGTGATCCAGGACACGGTCGGCCGGCACGACATGCTGATGCCAACCTGCAACGCGCGCCGCTACCTCGATGACTACGGCATCCAGGGCCATCTCAACTGCCACGACAACTTCGTTACCGCGATCCGGGAGCGGGGCTACGACATCGACCCCGACCGCATGCCAGATCCGATCAACTTCTTCATGCACGTGGCGTTCAAGGGCCGCGGCGAGCTGGACATCCGCGAGCCGCTCTCGCAACGCAACGACCACGTCCTGCTCAAGGCGCACATCGACACGCTCGCCGTCATCTCTGCCTGCCCGCAGGATCAGAATGCGACCAACGCATTCGACCCGACCGATATCCTCGTGCGCGTCTACGCCTGAGGAGCCAGCCGACGGCTTCTCGCGGCGTGCCACGGCCATCAAGCACCCCCGGCCAGCCCGGAGATCATCGCGCGTCCGGCTGGCTGTCGCCCCTACGTACATCGACTAGCATGAAGTGTCACGATGACAGCCGTCCTTGCGCCCTGTCATCCACTTTTTAGGCGATGCCGCCCGCACGGCGAGGAATCTCCCTCGCGCTGGGCGCGTTCGGACGCCGGAGAGATCCCTTGCCTGCGGCCTCAGTAGTTGACCGCAGTGAATGTGTCAGGCCGGCCGCTTCCCATTTCTCTGTCATCCTGAACGGAGTAAAGGATCCGGTTCCCTGCGTTCGGTCACAGCCGCCGGGGAGGAACGGATTCTTCGCTGCGGCTCAGAATGACAGAAGCGGGGAACCCACGAGAATGACAGGATCACTGCGGTCGACTACTCAATACAGCGACTAGCATGATGTGTCCTGTATTGTGGTGCGACAGGCATCACCGCTCGTTGTCATTCCGAGCCGCAGCGAGGAATCTCCCCTGGCTGGATACAGTCAGACGCAGGAGAGATCCTTCGGCTGCGGCCTCAGGATGACAAGGTGCGGGGAGGCTGCCAACCTGACACATCATGCTAGTCGAAGCACTGAGGCGGCAGCCGCGGACGTCTGAGGGCACTGTTTTCAGAAACCCCTTGACAAGCTGGCAAGTGTACGTACAATAGTGGCAACGATGTACGTACAGCGCCCCGATCGACCGGAGTGGTTCTGGTCGGATTGGGGGCACCGCCCGACGGCGGTGACCTGGACGCAGCGGGCCGCCAGTCCGCGCACAGCCAGGCGCACGTCGTCTGGAGCTTCGAGGCGCGAGACTCGCGCGAGGAAGCCGGGCGGACGGCATCGGGATGGGCCGGCTGGAATCGACGGATGCGTCTTCCCGGGATGCGTCAGTCATTCGCGCCGGAGCAGCGGCCGGACGTCGGGACGCGACAGACGGCAGGTCACCCAGGTGGCTCGGCTCCCGCCTTATCCCTCGCCGGTGAGGCGGGCGGCGCGGGCCGATGGCCGGCCGCGGATCCCCATCCTCCACCATCGCAATTCTCTTCCCTCCCTCCCTGTACCCGGGGCCGTCCCAGCGGCCCCATTTTCTTGTGCGTTGCATGGCGACGGAATATGTCCGCCCACAATGTGGTTAGGTTGGATGAACGCCGCGGTCGTGTGGTGACGTGAGATAGACCCCGGAGGAGGGAATCGCCAGGATGTCGATCAGCAAGGAACAGTTCGAAGGCGGGATCTCGGTCGACGCATTCGTCGATCAGATGAACGTCAACAAGGAAAAGTTCATCGAGAATATCGAGGCGTTCAACGTCACCGATGAGGATCGTGCGTTCTTTGCCGACCACCCGGTGTCAATCGCCGCGTTCGGCGAAGACTGGTGCACCGACGTGATCCAGTTTCTGCCTGTCGTCGCGAAGCTCGCCAACGACGTGCCATCGGTCACGCTCCGCGTCTTCAAGCGCGACGACAACCTGGACCTGATGCAGCCCTACCTGAAGGAGGGCAAGTATCAGTCGATCCCGGTCTTCGTTGTCTACGGCGCTAACTGGAACGAGCTCGGACACTTCATCGAGCGGCCGGCGGCAGTCACCGCCGAGATGGCCGTCGAGACACGACGCTTCGCCCACGAGAACGCCCACCTCGAAGGCATCAATCGCACCTACGAGCACATGCCCGAGGAGACGCGCCAGGCAGTGCGTGAGAATTCATCGCGCTTCCGCTGGGGCAGCATGGACGCCTGGAACCGCATCTTCGTCGACGAGCTGAAGGCCCTTGCCGCCAGCGGCGCGACCGCCGGAGTAACGGCGTAGGATAGCGCGTCACCCCCGCACACCTACTGCGGCCCCCTGCTCACTAAAACGGGTCCGCAGTGATATTCGTCACTCCCACAGCCCCATCTCGACCGCGACCTCGCGGACAGCTGGGGCTGTATTGCCGTCCGCGACGCTGCGCTTCATAAGATCCCAGGCGCGCGACTCGAGGGACGGAGAGATGTCCTGCAAGCGTAGCCGACGTGGGTCGAGGTCGTGGATGCGGACGCGCTCGAGCCCGTCGGCGTCCTTGAGGATGCGCAGCTCGTCGCTCCAGTAGTCGATCAGACGGTCGGGGCACTGGTGGCCGACGCAGAGCTCGGCGACAAAGCTAAGGTCGAGTCCCGCGGCAGCGGCGGGGCGGACGTTGGCGAACTCCGCCAGCACCCACGCGGATGCACGGACGCCATGGTCTCGATCGCCCCCGTCGGTCCAGCGCTTGATGTCGTGCAGGCCGGCCGCCCAGAACAGCTCCTCACGGCGTAGCGCTTCTGGAAATCGGTCAGCGATCTGGGCCGACCAGACCAGCACACGCGTGATGTGTCCGATGCCGTGCATCCCGGCGTAGTCGCGCGTCCTCTGCCGATCGAACCAGGCCCGCTCGGGGATGTACTGATCGAGCGCGCTCATCCGACGAACCGCAGGTCCAGTGTCGAGCGGATATCGCCGACGTGCTGGTGGCGGTTGGACTCCAGCCGTTCGCCGAATGCCGCCGCCAACGCGGTATCCTCGCCGGGCTTCAACGCGTCCAGCCGCCTCAGCAGGTCGCGGACGATCACGCCGTGGGCGCGGAACGACCCGTCCTCGAGCTTGACGGTGACACCGAGACCCTTGTCGCGGATCGCCAGACAGACCACCCCCTCGGCGCCATCCTTGGCCAGCACACGGCCGCCGGTGACATCCATCAGGATCGTGTTCAAACCCGCCGTGCCGGCCACCATGAACGGCTCGCGACCCATCGCCTCGCCGATTCGGCGGATTGCCTCGCGGTGCTCGGCCGGGGCGCTGTCCGGGTCGGCGATCCGCGCCCAGCCGGTCGCGACATTGCGGATCGGCGCGGCGAAGGCCGGCAGCGTGCAGTTATCGAGCCCTGCCACCAGCTGGTCCTCCGGCACGTCCCAGAATTGCGCGACGATCGAGCGGATCGCCCGCTGGTGCGGGTGGTCGGCGGCATCGTAGGTCTCGGTCGGATATCCCAGCGCGACGCAGGCGGCCAGCATCCCGGCGTGCTTGCCCGAGCAATTCTGAGCCAGCCGTTGGGCGACCTCGTCGCCAGCCTCGGCCAGTCGCTCGCGCTCGGCGTTATACGGTGGATCGATCGCGCCGAGCAGCGCAGTCGCCGGCTGGCCGATCTTCGCCAGTATCCCCGCGACTGTCTCACGGTGTCGCCGCTCGCCATGGTGCGAGCCGCAGCAGATCGCCAGCTCCTCGTCGCTGAACGCAAACCGGTCTGCCGCGCCGCTCTCGACGACAGCCACCGCCTGGAACGGCTTCATCGCCGAGCGCGGAAAGGTGAGCTGCTCGGGATCGCCAGCGTGTGCCACCAGCGTCCCATCCCCCCGCGCGACCGCCACCCAGCCCCGGTGTCGGCTCTCAGGCGTCCCATTGCGTGTCAGCTCTGCAAGGATCGGTGGCATATCACTCATCCCTTTTGCCTCATCTCTCATCCCTTACGTTCCCTATCCCGGATACGGCACACCGCGTTCGTCGCCCAGCTCCCGCAGCTCGTCGGTGACCAAAGGATGCAGCGGGATACCGCGTTCGAGACGGTCGGCGAGGGCGATTGCCTCCGGATCGCCGGGGATCATCACACGCTGGCCCGGCTCGACCGGCTCGGCGTTGCGGAGCGTCGCGAACATCTCGTCCACGCTGGCAGCGTACTCATCCAGCGGACGGAACGCCTGAATGTCGAGCGCCATAAAGGCGTGGCTGGTGTCGGCATACTGCGGCCCCTCGGCGTTGGAGTAGGCGATCTCCTTGCTCCAGAGCGATCCAGAGAGCTGCGAGCAGAGCATTTCGACGAGCAGCCCCAGCCCGTAGCCTTTCTGTCCGCTTGTCTCCCGTTCGCCGCCCAGCGGCATCAGCGCCCGTGCCACGAACGGATCGGTCGTCGGCCGGCCGTGTTCGTCCACCGCCAGCCCCTCCGGCAGTGGCGCGTTCATCCGTCGGGCGATCTCGACCTTGCCCCAGGCGACCGTGGTTGTCGCGGCATCGAGGACGAACGGGTCCTGCACGCCGGCCGGGAAGGCTGCCGCGATCGGCGCGGTCGAGAGCATCGCCTCCTTGCCGAAGGTCGGCACCATCAGCGGGGTGGCATTCGTCATCGCGATGCCGGCCATGCCAGGGAAGCGCAGCGCCATCGTCGCGTAGTAGCCGGCAATGCCGAAGTGGTCGGAGTGACCGACCGTCGCCAGACACACTCCCGCGTCGCGCGCCTTTTCGATCGTGCGTTCCATCGCTTTGTAGGCCATCAGCGGTCCGAGGCCGTGGCCGGCGTCGAATGTCACCGTCGCCGCCGTCTCGCGGACCACGGACAGCTTCGCGTCTGCCCGGATCGTGCCGTTGAGGAGGCGATCGACGTAGAGTCGCCGCAGTCGTGGCACGCCGTGGGAGTCGATGCCGCGCAGATCCGACTCGACGAGGATATCGGCGACGATCTCGCCATCCTCGCGTCCGATCCCGCATGTCTCCAGAATGTCGACCACCCAGTCACGCAGCGTCTCACCGGGAATCCTGGGGACGTCGTCCCCCTCCTCGTAGCCGGCCATGATGTCTCCCCTCGCGCTCGATGCGAGCGCCTAGTCGCCGATCGTCGGAACCGCGGCCAGCCGGTCGCGAACCGGGCCGGCCGTCTGGTCGTGCTCCTCGCTTGCCGCGCGGAGATCCTCCGGCCGGCAGAGCAGGTCGATCGCCGTCATCGCCATGATCTTCGCGCCGCGCAGAATCGCAGCATGCCCCTCCGGGGTGATCGTGCTCGCGGCGACCTCCTTCGAGTGCCAGCCGCACTCCTCGCCGCAGATGCGCAGCGTCGCCTGGGCTGCCGGGACGACGTGGCTGACGTTCCCGAAGTCAGTCGAGCCCGCGCCTTCGCGACTCACCCGCGCGCCGCCTCCCCCCAGCTGGACCATGTTGCGCGAGATCGTGTCCCCAACGACGTGGTTAGTGATCATGTTCTGGTACGGCTTGATGTATTGCCGCCACTCCAGGCGTGCTCCGGTCGCCACCGCGCCGGCCTCGGCGCAGCGGACGACCTTGTCGACCACCTCGCGGGCGTAGACCGGGTCGGACGCGCGAACTCGGAACCGGGCGGCCGTGTAGGGTGGGATGACGTTCGGCGCGCCGCCACCGTGGGTGATGATGCCGTGGATGCGGACATCCGGCCGCAACTGCTGGCGCAGCAACCCGACGGCGTTGAACATCTGGATGATGGCGTCGAGCGCGTTGATGCCCTCGTGTGGCGCGGCAGCGGCGTGGGCCGGCTTGCCGAAGAACTCGAACGAGAGCCCGTAGGCGACGAGTGTCGAGTCGAACGGCACGTAGTCCTCGGTGCCGGGGTGGATCATGATCGCGGCGTCGACATCGTCGAAGTAGCCTTGCTCGACCAGCGGGATCTTACCGCCGGCGTCCGGCACAGCAGACTCCTCGGCCGGGCAGCCGAGGACGATGACGCGGCCGGGAAGCTGGTCGGCCAACGCGCCGAGCGCGATCCCAGCGCCGATCGCGGCAGTGGCGATGATGTTATGTCCGCAGCCATGGCCAACCTCGGGCAGCGCGTCGTACTCGGCGAGGATCGCCACCGTCGGCTCGTTCACCGGTCCATCGAAGCTGGCCCGAAAGCTAGTTTCCATCCCGGCGGTCTGCCGCTCGATCGTTGCGCCGTGCTGCTCGAGGGCCGCGGTCAGTCGGGCGACGGCTTCCCGCTCCTGGTGACCAAGCTCGGGATGCTCGTACATCCAGTCGCTGATCCCGATCAGTTCGCCGGCAATCGCCTCAACCCGCTCGGCCGCCGCCTTCTTCAGCTCGGCGACGCGCTCTTCGGTCACATACCCACCGCTCACTGGTCGCTCCCTCCCTGATTGCTCTTCAGCATCCCCGTGCGCGCCGACGATAGCCGAGGCAGACCGTTCGCGCAATTCCCCTGCCGGCAGCGAGTACACTGCGACGATGAGACGGCGCGCAATGGGGAGGATCGAGCGTGGGCCAGCAGGAGTGGTTTCAGGTGCGGCAGCTGGACGGCGGGATCACGATCATCGCTGAACCACTGCATGAAGAGGGTGTCAAGTCATATCTCGTCGAGGGTGAACGCGATGTCGCGGTGATCGACACCGGCCTTGGCGTGGCCGACTTTGCAACACTGGTCCGCGGGCTGTCGAACCGCGATCCGATCGTCCTCCAGACGCATGGGCACTGGGATCACATCGGCCATACCTGGGCATTCGAGCGGCGGCTGATTCACCCCAGCGAGGCGTACACCCTCCGCCGCGGCTTCCCGAACGCGATGTACAGGCCGCTATTCTCGCCAAGGCGGCTACGCAACGCGGCCCTGCCGCCGGAATTCGACCCCGAGACCGCCGCGATCCCTCCGTGCGAGCCGACCGGCACGCTGGAGCAGGGCGATATCGTCGACCTTGGTGGCCGCACGCTGGAGGTGTTCCATACGCCCGGTCACTCGCCGGGCGGCGTGAGCTTTCTCGACCGTCAGACTGCGACGCTCTTCGCTGGCGACGCGATCAACTACGGCGGTATCTGGCTCTTCCTGCCGCGCAGCGACGCCGCCGCGTTCCGCGCGACGCTGCAACTGCTGGCCGGGATGGCCGGCCAGCTACGCGCGGTCTACCCCTCGCACCAGCGCGCGCCGATGCCGCCAGAGCATCTGCAGCTGGCCCACGAGGCGTTCGAGGAAGTCTGGGCCGGCCGCGCGCCGGATAGCCGCCTGCGTTGGGACATCGGCTTCCCGGAGAAGGTCCCGGTCGACGTCCACGACGTCGGCGAGTTCCGTTTCCTCCTCCGGGAAGGGGCATACGGCGAGACGCGCAAGGACGGCTAGCCCTCGCTATCCGAGCTGCGTTCCTCGCTCGAAGAGCTGGCCGGCCACCGTCGCGAACGCTTTGCTCATCGACGTGTCGGCGTAGGTCTCGGCGGCAATCTGAAACTGCGCGCCGGCCGCGAAGTAGTCGAGCGGCCCGATCCCGTCGTCGCCTTTCGGCGGAGGAATTGGCCCGTGGCGACGAATCCATTCAAACAGGTCGATCATTCTGGGGCAGAGTTCGGGGTCCTCGACACTCGCATTGACCGATCCGCTAAGCCTGCCGGCGAACTCGAGCCCGATGGCCTGATCGATCACCATCCGGGCCGCTCGACCAGCCACCTGCGCCTGTCGCCATGGTTCAGGGTGAGGCCCCCGGCGCAGCCCGTCGGAAACTGGCGGCAGCGGCTGCGGATTCAGGGCCGCCCACGATACGGTGTCGAAGATGAACTGGCGGATATGTGGTCCCAATGGCCCGTATGGTCCCCAGGGATTGTTCGGGTCGCCGGGATCGTCGGGATTCGGAAAGAAGACGCTGCCGAAAGCGCGGGCGAAGACTACCTTGTCGATCGTGATGGTGTCAGCCACAGTGTGTCTCCTTCGTTACGATGTGTGACGGTGGCCAAACAGCGGTGTCGGTGATGCAAAGCCTTCGACGATGATCTCTCCTTATCCACCATGCCGCGCTGGATATTGTGAAGATGACGCACACTATGTGTAGTGGATAGATACCTCACTCTGTGTGCCTTGCGTCGAATGATCCTGATTCTCAGCACACAAGAATCTTGCTCTTGACGGGGAGGGTCGTCACTGTCCGTTCGGACAGCGCCGTGCGGACCAACCGATCAGATCGAGCTCACGCCCGCCGGTAAGCCGCTCCATATACTGGCGAGGAGCGGTGTTCATGGATACGTGACACAATCTCACTCACTATCGGTCGATCCTGTGGAACACAGTGCTGAGGACGAGGGGGTACGCGCATGGCAGATAGCTGGTTCACTGTCACGCCGCTGGGCCATGGCATCACCGCAATCGCCGAGCCGCTGCGCGAGGGGGCAGACGTGAAGTCATACCTCATCGAGGGGCAGCGCGAGGCGGCGATCGTCGACACCGGCGCCGGAGTCGGCGACTTCAAGGGGCTCGTCGAGCAGCTCACCAGCCTGCCGCTCGTGGATGTCCAGACCCATGGCCATTGGGACCACATCGGCGCGTGTCACCAGTTCGAGCGGGTGCTGATCCATCCCGAGGACGTGCCGTTCCTACGGCGTGGCGAGCCGGCCGATCTCTACGCCACCCACTTCGGCCCCGACCAGATCCGCGACGAGTGGCTGCCAGCTGGATTCGTCCGCGAGGGCGCGTCGATCCCCGGCTGCCGGCCGACCGGCCTGTTGAACGACGGCGACACGATCGACCTCGGCGGGCGCGCGCTGGAGGTCGTTCACACTCCCGGACACGCGCCGGGCGCGGTGGTTCTGCTGGACCGCGACGCCCGCATACTGCTGGCCGGCGACACACTGCGGTTCGGCACGATTCTGCTGATGCTGAAGAAGGGCGACCCCGCCGCCTACCGCCAGTCCCTCGACCGGATCGTGGCGCTGCTCGACGCTGTCGACGTGGTCTACCCCGCCCATGGCGCGCCGATGACGCCGGACGATGTCCGCGCGCTGCGTGATGCCTACGAGTCAGTCTGGGCAGGCAACGTGCCGAGCACGCCCGAGCGCGCGCCGGCGATGTGGGCCGGCGATATCGACGCGTACCAGGTCGATCGTTTCCTCTTCCTCACGCCGCGCGACTCGATCGGCGTCTAGCGGACCAGCCACGACGCCTCCGCCACGCAAGGTATCCTGCCCGGCCAACGATCTCGATGCCGGGCGGGATTGTTGCGACGCCCGCGCTCGATGACACAAGCAGCCTGGACGGGCCGGCCGTGCGGAAGCGAATGGCTATCGGCCTGGGCTGCAATCCCTCATGCGCGAAAGACAGGCGCATTGGCGAACATAGCCGGACACACGGGAATTGACCATCCCTGAGTGATGTTACGTCAGTCTTGCCTCTGTGTCACATCCCGTAAAAACTATTCACAGCCCATCCTCGATTGTGCCCTCGCATTACCTCGCCTCTACGCTTCAGTGACAATCTCCTTTCACACCTCACCAACCACAACATATCGTCTCTCGGCGCCGCGTTCGTTCGCGGATACTCTGATCGCAGCCGCCTCTTCACGCCGTCGAATGGCGCGGATGATCCCGTCGCGCGCCAATCTGATGAACGTGTCCCAACCGCGCCGCAATACTGGCCATCGTCATTCGAAATCGTTTCTGTACAAAATGTAATGTGCGGTGTATGATGGGCCAAATCGCGACGTATGACTGACGCGTGGGCTCGAACAGCCCAACCTGAACACACCAATCTTGCTTGGCAGATGGGGGTCTGCCGAGCCGGGGAGGCGTGCCGTCGGCGTGCGCGCGAGCGGGGGTGTGGGCGGAGATTCCGGATCGAGCGAGGCGCTAGACACAAGCCGGATCTCCGTTATGTGAGGACGGTCAGATGTCACGAATCCTGAATCTGGTGGCGCTTGCCGGGCTGATCGCGTTGTTGCTTGCGGGGTTGGTCCCAGAGCCTTCGATGGCCCGCAGCTCGCCCGAACGGTTCGTCCCCGGCGAGATCCTGGTGAAGTTCCGTAGCGGGGCCACCGGCGCGTCGATCCTGGAGGCGCACAGGGGCACCCGAGCGACGGTTCAGCGGACACTTCCCCGAGTCAATATCGATGTGGTGTCGGTAACGCCAGGCCAGGAAGACGCCACGCTTGCCGAGTACCTGCGTAATCCCAACGTCGAGTTCGCGGAGCGCAACGGCTTCTATTCCGCGGTGGCAATGCCGAACGACCCCCAGGTTGGCCAGCAATGGCACCTGGAGAACGGCGGCCAGAACAGCGGCATAGCAGACGCCGATATCGACGCATACGCCGCCTGGGATGTCACCCAGGGGAATAGCAACGTCGCGGTGGCGATTCTGGACACCGGGATCGACGAGCAGCACTCGGATCTCATCGGGAAGGTCCAGAAGAGAGTCAACTTCAGCAACAGCGCATCGGACCAGGATGTCAACGGCCACGGCACCCATGTCGCCGGCATCGTCGCCGCTTCGACGGGCAACGGGGTCGGGGTCGGGGGGGTGTGTCCGAGCTGCGTGCTGTACAACGTGAAGGTCCTGGGCGACGACGGCAACGGCTCATGGTCGAGCATCATCTCCGGGATCAACTGGGCGGTCGACAACGGCGCACGGGTTATCAACATGAGCCTTGGCGGCAGCGCGGGATCGCAGTCCCTCGCGTCGGCAATCGACAACGCCTGGAGCAGGGGCGTCGTCGTCGTCGCGGCCGCCGGGAACAACAGCTCCGACGCCGCGTTCTATCCCGCCTACTACGCGAATGTGATCGCGGTCGCCTCGACCAACAACCGCGACCAGAAATCCACCTTCTCCAACTATGGGACGTGGATCAACGTCGCCGCGCCGGGTGAGGGCATCCTGTCGACGACCAAAGGGAGCGCCTACGGCCTCATGAGTGGCACGTCGATGGCCTCTCCGGTAGTGGCTGGGCTGGCCGGCCTCCTCTGGTCGACCTCCTGGGGAACGAGCAACGCGAGCGTGCGATCGCGGCTGGAGGGCACGGCCGAATCGATCGGCGGCACTGGCGTGAGCTGGTCCAACGGTCGCGTCAATGCCTGCAAGGCTGTCGGGGGGAGCTGCGATGGCGCGGCCGGCCCGATAGTGACGCTGGTGACGCCGAGCAGCGGAACCGTCATGAACGATGACGGATCGACCCAACGGCTGCAGGTGCGGACTGACGATACGATCACCCCCGAAGGCGCGCTGAGCGTCCAGTTCCGGATCGACGGGGGCGTCTGGAACCAGGCGAGTTACAACCAGTCGCGCAAGCTCTACGAGTGGAGCTGGTCGCTGACCGGAGTAGCCACCGGCGCGCATTCCGTTGATGCCCGCGCGACGAACGGCGCCGGCGGCGTCACCATCACGCCACCAGCGAGCGTTCGCGTCACCCGCTCGGTATCGATCCCCAATTCGTTCGACGCCAAGGATTACTACCGCTTCTACGATCTATCGGCCGGCAACAGCGGCGGCGCATTCTGGGCCGACGATGTCGATAAGCAGACCTGTGCCGATGGGTCCGGCTGCATCGCCATCACCGATATCGAGTCCGGCGAGTGGCTCTCCTACAGGGTCGAGAGCGCGAACGAAGGCGACTACGTCTTTTCGTTCCGCGTGGCAACGCCGCAGAGCAACGCGACGATCACGGCGCTCATCGACGACGTCGACGTTTCCGGGGCTATCAGCATCGCCAGCACGGGCAGCTGGACCACGTGGGGCGATCGCGCCAGCTCGCCGATCCATCTGCGGGCTGGTAGCTACACGCTCAAGCTGCGCTTCGGCTATTCGGGCGTAAATCCGGGCATGCTCATGAACCTCAATCACGTCAGCATCACGCCATCCGGCGTCGTCGGAACACCGCCACCACCACCGCCGCCAGCGTCGCCACCATCGGTGGCAGTCTCCAGCCCGGCCCAGGGAACGACGCTCGGTGGATCGGTGAACGTCACGGCCAGCGCGAGTGGCGACAAGGGTGTTAGCCGCGTCGAGTTCTTCGTCGACGGCGCGTCAATCGGCGTCGACACCAATTCGGCCGATGGCTGGTCGATGCCATGGAACTCGGCGGCAATCGCCGACGGCGCGCGCTCTCTCACCGCGAAGGCGACGGATACTGCCGGACAGGCGACGACGAGCACGCAGGTCGTCGTTACCGTCAAGAACAACGTCAATCAGTTGCCGGTCGCCAGCTTCACCGCAAGCTGCAATAGCCTTGCCTGCTCGTTCGACGCGAGCGCGTCGAACGACCCCGACGGCACGATCGCGTCGTATGCCTGGACATTCGGCGACGGCGTCAGCGGCACAGGCAAGACGATCGGCCGCACCTACAGCAAGGCCGGCACGTACACCGTGACACTGCGGGTCACCGACAACGCTGGCGGAGTCGCGTCGCTGTCGCGTGTTGTCACCGCAACCACGCCGCCGCCACCCCCGCCGACGACGCTCCACATCGGAGACATCGACGGCGTGCTGAAGGCCGCGACACGAACCGGCGGGACAGCCACGATCACGATCCTGGTGGAATCATCAGCGGGGGCAAAGGTCGCGAACGCCACGGTCTCCGGCACGCTCACCTACACCGGAGCGTCGCGCAGCCTGTCGTGCAAGACCGGAACGGCCGGCACGTGCTCCGTCTCGGTGACATCGATCCCGACGCGTGTGACCAGCGTGACCTTTACGGTCACCAAGGTGACGCACGCGACACTGGCGTACAAGGCGGCCGACAACCGCGACCCCGACAGCGATAGCAACGGCACGACGATCGTCGTCCGCAAGTAGACGAACGCGGAGCCAACAGGACGCCGCCCACCCTGCAAACCAGGGCGGGCGGCGTCCACATACGTCACAAGGTGGCGCTACCCTAGCGGGTGCTGTGGGGATCGAAGGCGTCGCGCAGGCCGTCGCCGATATAGTTGATGCTCATCACCGTCAGGAAGATCATCAGGCCGGGGGCTATGGCGAAGAGCGGCAGCTGCTGCATCTTGCCCTGAGCGTTCTGCAGCAACGTGCCCCAGGTGGCAGTTGGCGGCTGGACGCCGAAGCCGAGGTAGGACAGGCCCGACTCGGTGATGATCGTTGCCGCAACCAGCAGCGTGCCCTGGACAATGATCGGTCCGAGCGAGCCGGGCAGGATGTGGCGGATCATGATCCGGCTGTTGCTCGCGCCGGCCGCGCGCGCCGACTCGACAAACTCCTTCTCACGGAGACTGAGGAACGTCGCGCGGACCAGCCGCGCCAACGCCATCCACGACAGCCCGCCGATAACGATCGCGATCGGCCAGATGCTGCCCGAGAACTGCCGCAGGACACTATTGGTGCGGATGACTGTCGCCAGAACGATCAGAATAAACAGCGACGGGAATGACAGGAAGATATCGACGACCCGCATCAGCAAGCTGTCGATGAAGCCGCCAAAGTAGCCCGAGACTGCGCCGACGACGGTGCCGATCAGCAACGAGACTGCCGTCGCGGCGACCCCGATCAGCAGCGAGATACGACCGCCGTAGAGCACGCGCGAGAAGATGTCGCGGCCAAGGTCGTCGGTGCCGAGCCAGTGCCGTGTGGATGGCCCCTGCAGCCGTTCCGTCGTCGAGAGCGCGTCGGGGTCGAACGGTGCGATGATCGGCGCCAACGCCGCGCTCAGGGTGAGAAGCGTCAGGACGACGAGGCTCGCGGCCGCCAGCCGGTGACGCAGGAAGCGGCGCAGGATCAGCCGGGTCATTGTCTCGGTCCGACGATTCGCGTCGGTTATCGGCTCTTCTGCCGGTCGTGCCGAGGTAACCTGAGTGTCTGACATGAGCTCCATCCCCGAAATGTCAACGCCCTAGCGAAAGCGAATGCGCGGATCCAGCCAGGCGTAGAGGACATCGGCCAGCAGGTTGGACAGGACGATCAACGTGGCAGTAATCATGATGATCGCCATCAACAACGGGTAGTCGCGCCGATCGGCAGCGGTAAAGAACAGCCGGCCCATGCCTGGCCAGGCGAAAATCACCTCGGTAAAGAGCGCGCCAGAGAAGATCAGCGGCAGGTCGAGCGCCATCAGCGTGATCAGCGGGATCGCCGCGTTGCGGAAGGCGTGACGCATGATGACGACTCGCTCGCCCAAACCCTTGGCCCGCGCCGTCCGAATGTAATCCTGATGGATGACCTCCAGCATGCTGGCACGCAGAAAGCGGGTGTACCAGGCCACCCAGCTGGCGGCCAGCATCGTCACCGGCAGTATCAGATGGACGATCCGATCCCAGATCGAGAAGTCCGCGCCGAGCGTGTACATTCCGCCGGCCGGCAGTAATGGTCCACCCTTGAACGGGTTGTCGAGCCAGATATAGAAGATCAGGATCAGGATCAGCCCCAGCCAGAAGATCGGCACCGACTGACCGACAAATGTCAGCCCGGTGACGACATGATCGAACCACGAGTACTGTTTGATCGCGGTGATGACGCCGACCGGTATCGCAATCAGGATCGTCACGACCCAGGCGGTTGCCATGAGGTAGAGGGTGTTCGGCAGCCGGTCGCGGATCGACTGGATGACCGGCCGGCGCTCCGAGATCGAATCACCGAAGTCGAGCTTGACAACCCGGCCCAGCCACTTGCCGTACTGGACATAGACCGGGGCGTTCAGCCCCAACCGATCCTCGATCCGACGCAGATCCTCGGCGCTGAAGTTGCCGCGTCGGACATAGGCGCCCATCGGCCCGCCCGGCGCTGCCTGGAGTAGCCCGAAGACCATCATGCTGATGATCAGAAGTAGCGGCACGGCCAGGATCAGCCGGCGGATGACGTACTGTCCCATAGATCGCTCCAGGTGCGAGGCCGGAGGCGCGACGCTGACCGCGTCGCGCCCCGTCGTTCAGGATCCCGAAGGCCGCTCAGGCCTTCGCCAGCCACCAGTTCTGGGCGTCCCAGGTCGAGTATTCCCACGTGCTGACCGCAAATCCGTGCAACCGTGTCGAGTAGGCATTGCCTTCGAGGAACTGCACGACCGGGATGACGACGACATCATCGCGCAGAGCGTCGGCGACCTTCTGATAGTTCTTCCGTCGCTCATCGCGATCCGGCGTCGCGCCTGCGGCGTCGAGCCATTCGCCAACGTCCTTGCGCACCCAGCGCATGAAGTTCTGGCCAGATGGGTTCGTCGCGCTCGGGACCTGGTCCGGGTGATAGCGCAGCACGATGCTGTTGTGCGGCTCGATGAAGAAGCCACTGTCGTAGAACAACGAATCGAAGTCGCCGATCATCCGTGGCGACTTGTCGGCCCAGGTGCCGAAGATAACGGCGAAGTCCTGGTTCTCGATCTTCATCGAGATGCCGATCTTCTTGAGATCCTCCTGGATAGCGAGCTGGGCCAGCTCGTTCGGCAAGTAGCCGGTATAGCCGTTGCAGACGAACTCGGCCTTGACGCCATCCTTCGCGCGGACGTCACCATTCAGCTTCCAGCCGGCTGCCTCCAGTGTCGCAGCGGCCTGATCCGGGTCGTAGACCCACGGATCTACCTGAGACATAATCCAGCCGACCGCCAGTGGCGAATCGATCAGCACCGACTCACGCAGCACCTCGTTGGCAATCCGGTCACGATTGATCGCCAGCCCCACTGCCTTGCGGAACTCGACATCGCCGAAGAGCGGGTGTGGCGGTGTCACTCCCGGATCATTGTCGAACGGCTTCGACAGATTGAAGATCATCGCCAGCGTCCAGATTCCCGGGGCGGTGCGTGACTGGACGACGGTGGAATCGCGGAACTTATCGCCCGCCTCACCACCCGGCCACAGCATCACGTGACCATCGCCCTGGAGCATCTGCGCCGTCCGCGACTCTTCCGACGGGATGACCAGGAAGTTGATCCCATCGAGATATGGCTGGCCTGCGTCGCGGAAGTCCTCGTTCCTGACAACGGAGACATGATCGGCGGCGGCCCACTCCTTGAACTTGAACGGGCCGGTTCCGATCGGAGCGCGGTTGAAATCCCAGTTCATCATATCGGCGGCTTCGCCGGTGGCATGTCGCGGGATGACGTACTTGAACTGATCGACAAACGCCGGGTTGAACGAGGAGTACTTCACGACAATGGTATGGTCGTCAGTCGCCTCGACCGAGGTGACCTTGTCGAACTCCGACGCGAATGCCGAGCCGGCCTCGCCATCCTTGCCGATCTCCCACGAGAACTTCACGTCGTCGGCAGTGAGCGGCTTGCCATCGTGCCACTTGACACCCTCGCGGAGCTTCCAGGTGACCGTCAGCAGGTCGGCGGAGATACCGCCGTTCTCCAGCGAGGGGATCTCGGCGGCCAGGCGCGCGCTCCAGTCACCGTTCGGCAGTGTCTCTGCCAGCGGCTCGAGAATAACCGTCGTGACCTGAACAGCAATGCTCGTCTGACCAACGTAGGGGTTCAGCGAATCCGGGTCCTCGTAGAGCAGGTAGTTGATCGTGCCGCCCGATTGCGCCGGGCCTGGGGACGGGTCAACGTACCAGGCGGTTTCGCCAGCGCCGGCCGATGGCGAGCCACCGGTGGCCGGCGTCGCCGCCGCGCTCGTCGGGGATGCGCCTCCGGTGGCCGCGGTCGGCGCCGGGGTCGACTTGTCCCCGCCCCCGCAGGCCGCCAACAGACCAGCGATAACCGGCGCGCTCAGCCCAAGCGCGAGACCACGCCGCATGACATCGCGGCGCGACATCTGGCCGGCCATGTGAAACAGTTCGCCGCGCTGCTCGCTCAACGATCGTTCATCCATGCTTCAGGTTCTCCCCACCTCATCCTCGACACCGCCAGATTAGCCGTGCGATCGTGCGAAGGCAACCAGCAGACCAGACAGATCGATGCGCAATCCACTGTCGCCGGTACGCCCGCCGTCGGTTCCTGTCGTAACAGGTGAATACCAATATGTACGCACACGTTGGCCAGATGGCCATCAGGACGCGGGCGAAGATCGCAAGACGTTCGTATGATATCAATTCCTGGATTGTGGGTTACGCAATGCGACTGGTTGACATCAACCGGTCGGACATGCAAGCATCTGTTGGTCTCCAGACCACGATGATTACGCGGACGCGCCCGACACCGGGCTCGGGCGACAGAGACACATGCAGGCGTTAGGCTCGCGCGAGGAGAGGGAATACGATGAAGGACTACGCTTCATACAGCTTCTGGCTGGAGAACAGCGGCGACCTGACGCCACGGCCGGCGCTGGACGGCTCGATTTCGGTCGACGTGGCGATCCTCGGGGCCGGCTTTACCGGGCTCTGGACGGCATACCATCTCCTGCAGCGCGATCCGTCGCTGAAGGTCGTTGTGCTGGAGGCAGAGATCGCCGGCTTCGGCGCGTCTGGTCGCAACGGTGGCTGGTGCTTTGCCGGGTTCCCCTATCCGCCGCTCGAGCTGGTCGATGAGTATGGGCGCGACGCAGCCCGCGCCGTCTCCCTGGCAATGTACGACTCCGTCGACGATGTCGGCCGGGTGTGCGAGCTGGAGGGTATCGACGCGCACTATGCGAAGGGCGGCGAGCTGGAGATTGCTCGCGCCGGCTACGACCTCCCCAAGATGGAGGAAATGTACGACGAGTTCCGCGCGATCGGGCTCGAGGATCATTACCGACTGCTCGACAAGAACCAGACTGAGGAACGCATCCGGGTGGCCGGCGCGCTGGGCTCGTTCTGGAACAAGGAGGGCGCGGCAGTCCAGCCGGCCCGGCTCGCGCGCGGGTTGGCCCTCGCCGTCGAGCGGCACGGCGGAACGATCTACGAGCAGACCCGCGTCACCGACTATGTGCCCGGCCCGCTGCCGCGGCTCGACACCGAACTCGGTAACGTCTCGGCAAAGGTCATTGTTCTGGCCGGCGAGGCCTACCTGTCGCGACTGCCGAAGATGCGACGGCGGGTCGTCCCGGCCACATCGCACATCGTCATCACCGAGCCGCTCCCCGATGCTATATGGCAGGAAATCGGCTGGGGGGCCCGCGACGTGCTGGGCGGGTTCGGCTCGGCGGGCGGCTACCTGAACCATACCGCCGACGGCCGGATCGCCTTCGGCCCCTACCGCGGAAAGGTGCCGTTCAACTCGACAATCACCGACGCGCTCGACCGGGATGAGAATGTCTTCGAGCACGGACGCAAGTCGGCGCTCGAGTGGTTCCCGATGCTGGAGGGTGTGCGCTTCACTCACTCCTGGGGCGGGGTGCTGGGCATCCCGCGTGACCACATGCCGATCATGCGGTACGACCGGAGCACCGGCATCGCGATGGGCTATGGCTATACCGGCGAAGGCGTCGCGACAGCCAACCTCTCTGGCCGGGTGCTGGCCGATCTGATCACCGAGGCGGACACCGATCTCACACGCCTGCCGATGACCACGCACGCGCCCGTCGACTGGGAGCCAGAGCCAGTGCGTTGGGCGGGCTACTCACTGGTCCGACGCGGTCGCTACCAGATCAATGAAGAGGTCGAGCGAACCGGAAAATACCCGGAGAAGCCCAGCATCCCGCAGCGGCTATGGAATATGTACCCGCCGCGCGCGTGGCGGTCGATCTGGAAGATGGGGGGGCAGGACTGATGGCAACGCTGAAGATCGGCGCGGAAAGCGCCGCAACAACGGCGCTCGACGAGTGGGGCACAATCGGCTCGGCGCTGGATGGGCCAATGGGTATTCGTGGCCGCGAGGTCTGGGTCAGCCCGGACAAGCGTGTCGGCACCGGAATCTGGGAATGCGACGCCGGCAGGGTCCGCGCCAGCTTCTCCGGCAGCGGTGAGTTCATCCAGGTCGTCAGCGGCCGGATGACCTGCACGGCCGAGGATGGCACATCCGTCGAGCTTGGCCCCGGCGACGCGATGACCTTTCCGCCGGGCTGGGCCGGCGAATGGCATGTCCACGAGCCGCTCCGGAAGCTGTACTGCGAGTTCAAGCCGGAGTAGGCCAACGATCGACCGATTGACGGACTCTGCCCCGCAGGCGTAAGGTGCGACCGTTCGACCCATGATCCTCCAATCATCGGAAGGAACCGGACGCAGCATGAGGAGCAGAGTCTTCAATCGAGCGTGGTTCGCGGGCATCGCAGCCGCACTACTGATCGCAGCCAGTCTCGCAGGACTGGTGAGCGCAGAGGAGCCGGCGACAGCGGCGTTCCAGCGCACCTGGGCACGCACCGACCAGCCCGTCACCAGCGGTCAGGCCAACCGCACATGGATGTGGGGACCCAGCGCCAACACCGGCCCGCTCCAGGAACCCTACGCCGACGCTCCCGGTGGCGTCCGCACCGTCCAGTACTTCGACAAGTCCCGCATGGAGGACAACTCCTGGCGCGCCACTGCCCCGTGGGACGTCACTGACGGCCTCCTCGTCGTCGAGATGGTCACCGGGCAG
>MTKZ01130348.1_pt1 | contig 31561 bp, 34 predicted proteins | sample 1042781 | NCBI WGS metagenome assembly MTKZ01 (sample SAMN06212207, study PRJNA360539) | anaerobic digester metagenome | biome: Wastewater treatment plant; material: sludge; isolation source: anaerobic digester fed with sludge from wastewater treatment plant | place: Denmark: WWTP Viborg ...
CCCGGCCGGCGTGGCCCGACGGCGATCGCCCGCCCTATCGGCAGCGCCCGTCCCCGTTCGGATCGGGCGGCCCTGGCGAATCCGGGTTTACTTGACTGCTGGGCGGGACTATACTGGCGGGTTCATCGATCTCGCGCGACGTTACCGGGCGCGATGACCCGTCGGCGGGCGGCGAAGGAGACCCCCGCGACGGCGATCTGACGGGATGAGGTGTGGATGGCCACCGAGAGTATGACAGTTGAGGGCACGGTCATCAAGACGCTGCCCAACGCCCGCTTTCTGGTTGAGGTGGACCTGGGCGGGGAGAAGCACGAGGTGCTGGCCCACCTGTCCGGCAAAATGCGAAAGTACTATATCCGCATCACCCTGGGCGACAACGTGACCGTCGAGCTGTCGCCCTACGATCTCACCAAGGGCCGCATCGTCTACCGCGGCAAGCAGTAATCCTCACGCGAGTGAAGACCGGAATCGCCGCTGGGCCCGGCGCGTCATCCGGTACGTCAAGTGCCTCGCCGCAGGCGGATCGCGGCGAGCCTCATGCGCGTCAACGCCGATAGATCAGCCGGTTGTCCTGCCCGATCGAAGAGAACTCGACGCTCATGCCGTCGGGGCAGCTCACGTGGTTATCCTCGCCCACGATCTCGACCTTGCCCACCCAGGCACCATCCTCCACGAACACGCGGTTGTCCTCGCCGATGATGGACAGCTTGGGGACGTCCGAACCCTCCAGAACGCGGATCTCGTTGTCCTCTCCCTTGATGCCCACCGTGCCCTGAATCAACTGCTCGTGCCGCAGACCTTCGCCATCGATCGCGGTGTGCGAACAACCGGCCAGAACCGCACACACGACGATCAGACCCGGTGCTGTGAACCTTCGAACCTGCATGGCGATGTCCTCCCGAGGAAATTGGCAGGGGTTACGGCTCCGCCGGTCTCGACGTCGCCGACCCCGCATTGTACAGCCTGCACAACTCGCGCACCAGAGAATCGGCGTCGTCTCGGGCCAGGCGATCCAGCACAGGCGCGAAAACGGGGCCCTGTGCGTTCGCGAGCAGGTCCACTGCCATCATGCGCACCAGGAAATTCCCGTCTGACAGCCGCGGCGCCACGGCTCCGACGATCGTTTCGTCCAGCGGCACCAGGACCAGGGCGTCCGTCGCGACGGCGCGCACCAGCGGGCTTGGATCGTCCAGCGCGGCGAACAGGGCGTCTCGAACCTCGGCCACCTCGATCGCACGGACCGTATAGTCGATTCCGGCGGCGTCGGCCCGGTGCCGCTCGCCCAGCAGGGCGGCCAGCACCTGGACCGCCCGACAGCGCTGAACCTCCGTACCGGATTTGAGTTCCGCGCACCAGCTCTTCAGCCCGGGCGGCGTGGCGTCGATGCCTCTTCGGGTGATCCGCACCGGTTCCGTCTGGATGCCCGGCAAGCGTGACGTCCACACGTTCCGGGCGTCCAGCACCGGGTCGAACACAAAGGAAAACTCCAACGTGATGTCTCGCTGCGGCTCCGATTCCAGGAACGCGTGGAGCGATCCCAGAGCCAGCGGCTCGCGGACCGCTATCGCTTCGCCCGGCAGAAGTACGCTTCGCCGCATCAGAGATACGGTGAGATAGGCGTCCGCCGCCGGCGCACCCGGCCAAGTGCCTTTCGCCGAGACCAGCACCTGTGGCGCGGCCACCATGCCTTCCGTCCCCAGCGTGACCGGATACGACCCCGTGTTCGTCAGCGTGAACGCGCAGCGCATCGAGTCGCCGAACGGCACCGTGCCCGCGCCGGGGGAGATCTCCAGCTTCAGGGCCCTGCCCGGTTCGTCGTAGAAGCGCAGCACGGCCCGGTCGAACGCGTCGAGCTCGCGCTGGATCGCCGACCGGTCCGGCCTTCCTGCCGGTGATTCGCCCAGCTCCCGCAGCAACTCGACTGCCTGGTCATACGCCGGCCCGGAATACCGCGCGGACTCCGCCTGACGCAGGGCCTGGATCGCCTCCGCCTTCTTCTCCTGGGCGATACGCGCCCTGGCCAGGCCGACCGCCGCGTGCGGATCATCCGCGGCCAGCGGCGCCAGTGCTGCTTCGGCGGCCGGTGCGTCCCCGTTGATCAGCTTCGCCCAGCCCAGAACGCGCTGCACGGCGGGGTCGTCCGACAGTCGCTCCGCGGCAAACGTGGCCAGGCGCAGCGCGCGGGCCGCGTCCGGCGAGTGCTCGACGTGGAACCAGGCGGACCGGGCGGCCGCGATGGCGTCCTCCCGTTGCAGAAAGTCCGGCTCGCTCTGCAGCAGTTCGGACGCCACCATCTCCCGCTGCTTTTCGGCGACTTCCTTGAGGCCGCGCAGTCGCGCGATGCGGATCATCAGCACCTGGGCCTCCAGGAACCCCCGATCGGCCGCCATCACGTCGTTGCAGACCTTGAAGGCCTCCTCGATTTGCCCGCCGTCGCACAGGCTGGACGCCAGATCGAGCAGCACTTCCGGCGGAGGTTTCGTGCCCGGATGCCGGCGCTGGAAGTGGTCCAGGGCCCAGCGATACCAGCTCACGGCCTCCGCGTGCAGCGAAAGGTCGTCCAGGTAACGGGCCAGCTCCCACACCGGCAATCCCCGGGCCGGGTTCGCGGCGATCGTGTTCAACAGAAGTCGAACTCGCGCCGGCGGGTCCTCCGTCCGCTCCTCCAGGCTCAGCAGCAGACCTTGCGCGTTGAGGTTCTGCGGAAACGCCTCGACTGCCCGTCGGGCGTGCGTCCGCGCCAACTCACTGTCGCCCGAGCGGTGGGCCAGCTCGGCCAGACGCCGGTGCAGGTCGCTCACCACCTCCGGCGCGTTGTCGGGACGCTCAAGGATCGTTCGGCAGAACTCCTGCCGGGACTCCAGCGTCTGGCACGCGTTGAACTCCAGATCAACCGCATCCAGCCGAGCGGCCACGTTGGATGGGTCCAGCCGACAATACGCTTTCAGGACCGACCGGGCGTCGTCCACCCGCTCCAGGCGATGAAGAAGGTCAAACTGCCACAGGTAGGCATCGGCCAGGTCCGGCGAAACCCGGGTCGCCGCCCGGAGCCAGCACAGCACGTACTCCGCCTCCGTCCGCGTCGGATCGGATGAGCCGCTGAGGGCGAAACTGCGGGCGCGGTCCACAAGCCATTCACCGGGTGGGGGATCGGCCGCCCTGACTTTCTCGGCCCCCGCGCCGAACCCGGTCAGAATGCACACATACAAACACCATGCGCTACGGAGCCCGGACCTGTTCATGACGGGATTTCTACCGGTTGTCCCCACGGGGAGCAAGCCGCGCCCCATCCAGGCCTCCGTGGGCCGGCTTGTGACCCGGGGGAGTGGTCTCTATACTTGCCGATCTGCGCGAGTTGACGCGCGGAGAAACATGGAGCAACTGGCCGTGACGAAAATCAAAGCGACGAACATCACCTGGCACGAAGGACACGTCAGCCGGCAGGAACGGGAGAAGCTGCTGAACCAGAAAGGCACGCTGGTCTGGTTGACCGGCCTGAGTGCCTCCGGCAAGAGCACGATCGCCTTCACCGTGGAACACGCCCTGGTTCAGCGAGGCCACCTGGCCTTCGTGCTGGACGGCGACAACGTTCGCCACGGGCTGAACAAGAACCTCGGCTTCAGCGAAGAGGATCGGATGGAGAACATCCGCCGCATCGGCGAGGTGGGCAAGCTCTACGTGGACACGGGCATCATCACGCTGACCTCGTTCATCAGTCCGTATCGCCGCGACCGGGACGCCAACCGGGCCCTGCTCCAGCCGGGCGAGTTCATCGAGGTCTTCGTACACGCTCCCATCGACATCTGCGAAGAGCGCGACCCCAAGGGCCTCTACAAGAAGGCCCGGGCCGGCCAGATCAAGGGCTTCACCGGCATTGACGACCCCTATGAGGAACCTCTGAATCCCGAACTGGTCATTCACACGGCGACGGTCTCTCCGCAGGAAGCCTCCGTCCAGATCATCAGCCTGTTGGAGAAGAACAAACGCATCCCCACCCTGGATGCCTGAAGCCGGACAGCCACGGCAAGGCTCGCCCGGACCGTCGGCCGGCTTCGAGCCCCCTCTGGCACTGNNACCTCTGGCACTGTTCTTGCCACCCTGCCTCGGGGAGTTGACCTGGGCCACCCGGGCCGGGCCATCCATGCGCAGTTTTCCGCCCGTCGGGTGGACCGGCCCGCCGGCCACGGGTCTTCCCGGAGCGAGCCGATGCCGAATTGGATACAGACGGTCAAGCCGGCGGCATCGCGAAGAACCCATCTCCTGCTGGCTGCCGCTCTCTGGACCACGGTGGGCGCAGGGCTGCTGTTCTTCGGCGTTCGGTGGATTCTGGCCGCTCCCGGCTGGCTGCCGGCGCCGCTCGTCCTGTCGGCTTCCGGATTGGGATGCCTGAAATCCCGCTTCGTACTGCGCAAGTCCGCAGCCCGGATTGTGGATCGCATCCGGGCGCGCGGGGACGATCGCTGCCTCGGTGGCTTTCTCTCGCCGGCTACGTGGCTGCTCGTGCTTGCCATGATGGCCGCGGGGCAATGCATCCGCAGCGGGCCAACCCCTCAGATCGTGGTGGGTTTCCTGTATACTGCCGTGGGCACGGCGTTAGTGCTGGCGTCGTACGCGGTCTGGCGGGCCTGGCGGGCGCAGGGGGCGGATCGGTGATCCGGATGGAACCTTTTGCCCGGTCGCGTGTCCAATACTGAGGAACCCTTGGCGCAGGCTGCGCCCGCGACCCAAGCGACCCGCCACGGCGGGCAGGCTTCCAGACGCGGCGACGGAGGAAGAGCTTGCGCCACGGCCTTCGTGAGAATCTGCGCGGGCCGAGAGGCAATCGCACGTTGGCAGTTTGACGGAGTCTGCATCCACCGGAACCCGCAGGGAGATGGCCATGCCCGGTTTGTCTGCTCATCCCGTGCGTCGAATCCCGTCGCCCCGCTACCCCATGCGCCTTGACGTACTGGCCGACGCAAGCCTTCTGGAAAAGCTGCCGCCGGGATGGCTCTCGGCGCCGGATGTGGCCCGGCTGGCCGCCGCCCTGGTCACCCTGGGGTTCAGCGGCTGCGACAACCCGGCGACGAGCAACGCCCCATCCCAATCCACCCCCGGTGCGAATGCCAGAAAGGCGGCGCTGGTGGCCCCGGTATTTGAGCACGGGAACGGGGTGGCCGCAGGGCGGGGTGCGATGGGTTGTATCGCGGTCGCCGCCCCGGTCTACCTGTCCGAAGAGGACGCGATCCAGGTCATCACGGAGGAACTGTCCCAGCACGGGCTCGACCTGACGAAACGGAACTAACCGCTTGCCGAGGTCATCATACACGGTCGAAAAGTGGAGTCTGCCTTCGACTGGGCGAGCCAGACTCACGGGCTGCACGTCGAGGATGTGACCGGTCCGCTGCGAATCGATCTTCTGGATCCCGTTCGACACATCGGCGTCGAGTTCGTGAACGCGACCGAGTATGAGGAACTCGGCGGCCCGGACGGAAGCGAATGGGCGGTGGACCTGAAGGCGACCGCCGCACGGGTCGGCGACGCGGTCCGCACTCAGGGAGAAGGCCTCTGCGTCGGCTTGTTTTACGATCCGGTCCGCAGCTGCTCGCTTCTCGCGCTGCCAGCGAAGGCGGACAGCCGGGAACCAGAGGAGGACAACCGGCAATCGCAATGGGCTGCGACGTCCGAGGAGGCGAGGGAGGAATCCCGGCGGCTGCTGCGCATGCAGGTGCGGGACTTCGTGGACTGGCTGAAGGGCCAGGGAGTCCTCTGATCACGAAGGGCGATGAGGAAGCGGATTCAAGGGCGCGGACTGCTGCCGCAAAACCGCCCCGGACTTGTCACGTGCCGCTCACCGCGACGTGCATCTGCCGCGTGCGGGGCCCGTCGAACTCGGCGAAGTAGATGCCCTGCCATGTGCCCAACACCAGCCGTCCGTCCTGCACCAGAATGGTTTCGGAAGAACCGAGCAGCGATGCCTTCACGTGCGCGTCGCTGTTGCCCTCACCATGCCGATAGCCGCGGCGGTCTTGCGGGATCAGCTCCGCCAGGGTCAGCAGCACGTCGTGCTGCACGTCCGGATCCGCATTCTCGTTGATGGTGACCGCGGCCGTGGTGTGCGGGACGAACACAAACTCGCGGCCCTCTCCCACGCCGGATGATCGAACCGCCTCCGCAACCTCCCGCGTCACGTCGATCAGCTCGCACCGCTGCCGCGTCCGCACCGTACAGACCTCGATCATCACTCACCACCCGTCCTGCGCAGGATCGCACTCGTGCCATCGCTCAGGTTGGCGCGCAACCCGCCCGCACCGCCTGGAACGTACCGGCCACATCCTGCTCAACCGCGAATCCCGCCCGGCGGAGGTACGCGCGCATCCACGCGTGCGTCGGATACGTCGGCGAGTGAGACGCCTGGAGCCGACCGCGAGCCCGCAGCCGGACCTGCCGCCCGGTGGTCTGGAGACACAGCGTGTTGGCAATCGCGAACAGGCGCCACGCCACCGCCCTTCGATTGGACCACCACGACATCCCTCGCAGATCGTTCAGCAGGTAGCCCAGCGTCATGGCCGACAGAAACAACCGGCCGCCCGGAACCAGCACCCTGCGAATCTCACGGATCGCGGCGGGCACGTCGACGTAATTCAGCACAAACCGGCAATGGACCACGTCGAACGCGCCGTCGGAGAAGGGCAGCGCCTCCGCCCGGGCAACGGCCACAACCGGCGGTCGGACCCCTTCCCGCCTGGCCAGCACGCGCGACAGGGCCAGGTAGTCCGCCTGGACGTCCACACCGCAGACCCGGGCGCCGTGCCGGGCGAAGGTGATGGGAAAACGCCCGAACCCACAGCCGATGTCGAGCACCCGCAGGCCCGCCACGTGCTCTGGCCGGACCGGCTCGGGCAGGCTCCGGCCGCCATCCAGCCAGTTGCAGTACTCCTTGCCGATGTTGCCCAGTTCGTAACCTAGTGGCGTCAGGCGAGCCACGCCCGTCGTCCGGGGCTCCAGGAGCCCCAGATCGGTGGCCAGTGTGGCCATGCGGCGGAGATCGCCCGGCCCGTCGACGCGCAGGCCCCCTCGTTTGGCGTCCGCGTAGTAGGCGTCGCGAAGGAAATAGAGGAGCGGTTCCCCTTGGGGCGAAAGTAGAGTGTCGACCAGGCTCGGCTTCAACATCGGCGACGGCAACTTGTCTGTGGAATTCGGTACTCGTTTCACACGGTCGGCCACCCCGGCCTGCCATACCCCGAACGAGCCCGTCCGGGCAGAGTATAACCCGAACACGGGCCTGGGAAACCCCTCCGCGCCGGGGTGAACTCCGCCATCTGCCGTCTGAGATTCGCCACTTGACATTGACCGTTTGACATTGGCGATTTGACATTGGCCATTTGACATTCGCCACTTGACATTGGCCATTTGACATTGGCCGTTGGTCGGCGGCCGGACGGGTTGTCGGGGCCTAACTCGTTGTCCGGCAGCGTCGTACGCGCAGAGTTGACACAAGCCGCCGCCGGGCTACAGTACTGTTCCTGAGACAGACGCAGGGCTCATAGCTCAGTTGGCAGAGCGCATCGCTGATAACGATGAGGTCCGAGGTTCAAATCCTCGTGGGCCCAGTCATCCCGGCCTCGGATACCTACACCCCTGCCATGAACCGCCGGGTCTTACTGCGCAGTCCGTGCATCGGTGCCCGGCACGGGCGCCCCGTGGCTGCGTCCGGATCGTCGTTTCGCGTGATGAATGTCCCGGCTCTCCACAGTCGGCCGGTTCCCCGGTACGATGGGTACGCGAGTTGTGCGATCCCGACAGCGGTCAGGATCCTCGCTGACCGCGGGAGCCGGCGGGCCCGCGAGCGCCGTACGGTCTTTTCGTCTTGCCGTTTGCCCATGGCGCACGTGCTGCTGTTTATCCTGTGCATCGCAGATCCGGGTTCGTCCGTGGGAACGGGCGCCTCCGGCTCAACGCTCACCACGCAGCCTGCGACGACGGCGACCACCCAGCCGACAACCGCCGAGGTGTGCGAACAGGCACGCCACGCCCAGCAGGCCGGCCGGTTCGCCGAAGCCATCGCTCTGCTGGAGGAGGCCGTCACCCGGGAACCGGCAGGAATCTCCGCGCGTGCCCTGCTGGCTGACGCCTTGCGAAGGGCCGCCCAGCCCGCAAAGGCCGCGGAGCAGCTCCGCCGAATTGGCGAATTGCAGGCGGAGACGGGCCGGNNTGGCGGAGACGGGCCGGTACGCGCTGGCCGCCGAGGCCTTTCGTGAATCCCTCGCGCTCCAGGACGATCCGGCCATCCGTTGCCTGCTCGCAGAAACGTATTGTCGTCTCGACCGGGTTCTGGGGCCCCTGACCGCTCGCTGGATGCCCCGTGCCGAGCCGGGAAGCCGAACGGATGGCCAATACGTACTCCAGCCGGATGAGCAGCGCGCCGGCTGGTTCCTTACCTGCTCCAACGAGTCGGCCGTCTACCAGGTGCAGGCCGCTCTGGACGCCGGGCTGGACACGCCCGAAATCCATCTGTTGCACGCCCGCGTGTGGCTGCAGGCCGGCCGCCCCGAGCGGGNNTTCCCGAGCGGGAAAGCGGGGAGTTTTGGGACCTTTACGGCCAAGCCGCGCTGGCGGCCGGCGACCTGGAGACCAGCGAGCGCTGCCTCAAGCAGGCGGTGACGTTGGATCCCACTCGGTTCCAGCCGACACTCGCGGAGGCCTACCAGGCTCTGGCCGATCGATACAGCCGCCGCGGGGACCTGGCTGCCTACATCCGTTGCCTGGAAGAGGCCGGCAACCTCGCTCCCCGCGACGCCGACCTGCACTATCGTCTTGGCAACGCGTACTGGGAGGCCGGCCGCCGCACGGCTGCCGCCCGGCAATGGCAGATCACGCTGGAGCTCAACCCCGACCACCCGCAACGGGCCCGCCTNNGGCGGGCTGCGTCATTGGGTGATGGCGTGGGCGGCTCTCGGCCTGGTGAGTCCGGCGATTGACGACTGGCGGTTTCGTGTCCCGCGGTCGTTGCGCCTGGAAGGGTTCCCCGGGTGTCGTTCGGGGGCGTGAGTTTACACTCCGTTCGATCCCGCCTATACTTGCGGCCTAATGGTCCGTTTTCGCGACTGCTTCGAGGTTCCATGCACCGATTTGTAAACAAGCCCGCCGCGTTTGCGGCGCTCGGAATTCTGCCACAGTTCAACAAGGCCTTGGATAAGATGGGCTTCGAACAGCCCACCGACATCCAGCGGGAGATGATTCCCCTGCTGCTCCAGGGCCGCGACGTCGTCGGCCAGGCCCGGACCGGCACGGGCAAGACCGCTGCTTTCGGGCTTCCCGCGCTGCAGCGGATGGACCCGGCCGGTCGGCTCCAGGCGATCGCCCTGGTGCCTACCCGGGAGTTGGCCGTCCAGGTGGCGGGCGAGATCGTCCGAATGGCCGAGTTTTCCGGGTTGAACTGCATACCCATCTACGGCGGGCAGCGCATCCGGCACCAGATGCACGCGTTGGGCAAGAAGCCGCATTTCGTGGTCGGCACTCCGGGCCGGGTGCAGGACTTCATGCGGCGCGGCAACCTGCCGCTGGACGGCATCAAGGTGGCCATCCTCGACGAGGTGGACCGGATGCTGGACATCGGGTTCCGCGATGACATCCGGGCGATCCTTGGGAAAATCAAGCACGCGCACCAGACCATCTTCGTGTCAGCAACTCTCAACGACGAAATCAAGCGACTGGTCCGGACCTTCACCACCGACCCGGTGGAGGTAAACGTCTCGTGCGATCACCTCACCGTGGAGCACACGGACCAGTTCTACTGCAGCGTGGAGTCGCCGGACAAGTTCCGCCTANNTATCATCTTCTGCAACACGAAGGCCATGGCCCGCAAGCTGGCCAAGAAGATGTTCCAGGCGGGCATCGAGGCCAAGGAGATCCACGGCGACCTGGTGCAGGAGCGGCGTGACAAGGTGATGTCCCGCTTCCGCAAGCACCACATCAAGGTGCTGGTGGCCACGGACCTGGCCGCCCGCGGCATCGACGTGAGCGCCATCAGCCACATCATCAACTACGACACGCCGCAGGACATCGAGTCTTACGTGCACCGGGTGGGCCGCACCGGCCGGATGGGCGCGCGGGGCCGGGCGTTCACATTTGTGACCCACGAGGAAGGCGGCCAACTGACGGACATTGAGAAGCTGATCAACCGGGAGATCCACCAGTACAAGGTGGAGGGCTTCGAGCCGTCGATGCAGCCGCGCCAGCGCCAGACGGAGCCGCCGCCGGAGGACGTTCCGGTGATCTCGTCGCGCTTCCTGGAGCCCGCCGCCACCGCCGGCATCCCCGCTCCGCCCCGCACCCTCGGCAGCCGCTTCAAACCGGCGCGACGAAGGCGGTAGAGTGAATCGGCTGCAGACCGTGGGCTGCGGGTCATGAGGAAGCGGCCGCACGTCCCATGCAGGACCGGCTCTTCAGGGAATCGCCTCCGCGCACGTGGGACGGGCGGAGTGTCACCTTCACCCCAGGGCCCGTTTCCGGGCCTTCCCCAACCGGGCTCGCTTCAGGGCGTCGTCCCTACGGAGCCACGAACACCCACCTGGCCGCGTCCGCATACACGCGCTGGTTCCAGCCGCTGTGGGGCTTACCGCTGACCGTCACTTCGGAGACGTTCACCGAGCCCGTGGCGGCGTCCTGCCCGGCCGCAAACCGGTACTGCCCCAGCGAGACCCAGGTGTTCGCGTTCGCGCCTTCCGCGCCGTCGGGAATCTGGTCCACCAGCAGAACGGCCTGCCCTTCCGCATGCCGGACGGTGTACTGCGCGTCGTAACAGTTCGCGCCGATGTCCCAGGTGACGAACACCTCATAGACGCCGGNNGGCAGATCGTACGTGATAAAGCGGCTGCCCGTGCCCGTGAGGCCGGGCACGGTGCTTTTGATGGTGCTGTTGGCCCAGGCTCCGTCCTCGACGTAGGCCGGCGGCCGAGTCAGCGCGCCCGTCGCGTCGCGCGATTCGACTACCAGGTCCGGGACCGTCTGCACCGGGTCGCCGGCCTCCCGCAAGCGGAACCAGCGGAAGTCCGCGAGGTCCACGTCGCCGTCGTCGTCATAATCGAAAATGGCGAGCCAGGCCGGGCTTCCCGCAGGGGGCGAGGTCTGCGGACCGGCCATGCCCGCGGCAAACACGGCGTAATCGTCAAGTTCCACGTCGCCGTCACCGTCGGCGTCCCCCGCCCAGAAGAACTGCTCGTCCGCTCCCACGTCCACGAAGCCGGCCTGGACGCGCGGCTCGCCGTCGATGTCGGTTTCCGCGGCGGCCGGCGCGAAGGCGGGATTCCCGACGTTGATGCACGGCGACCACCGCGGCAGGTGGAAGTCACCCGCCGCCGCGTCCACAAAGACGGGATCGAGCGCAAAGTTCCCCTCGCCGGCGTAGCCGCCTTCCACCGTGCAGAAGGTGACGTTGGCCCCACCGCTGATTTGCGTTCCACTGTTGCCCCACACGACGGAGTTCGCCACGTTCGCCGTCACGCCGGACGTGCATACGCCGCCCGTCGCACCGGCCGAATTGTTCGCAATCGTGCACTGGCCGATCGTCAGCGTTCCGCTGCCGGCATAGACGCCCCCGCCGGAGCCGTTGGCCGTGTTGTTCACGATCCAGCAATCGCGCAGTTCTGTATTCGCGGTTGCGGCATACACCGCGCCGCCGTCGGCGCCATGGTTGCCGTCGAGCACGCAGGATCCGAGCACCACGTTGCCGCCCAGGTTCACCAGTGCCCGCCCGAGGTTCTCGCCGATGCGGTTCGCCGCGGCACCGCTCGATCGCCGAACCGTCAGTGTGCTGCCGTCGGCGTTGTAGGTCTTGATGCCCTCCTGCCCGCAACACGTCACCACCAGCCCGCCGTCGATGAGCCAGTCCGTGTACGCCGACTCGACGGCCAGGCCCCGCGATGCGCTGTGCGTGATGGTCAGGTTGGTCGCGGTCGCCGTCTGCCGGCCGCCGGCGTCACCCGGCGACGCGGACGACCGCTGCAGCACGGCCGCGCCGTAGTTTGACTGGGCGCTGCCGAACATCGTGGCCGCCGCCCGCTGGTTCAGGTCCGCGACGGTGGCGACATTGCCGGGCAGACTGCCGGCCACCGTCACGTCTTCCAGCGTCAGCGTCCAGGCGCAGGCGTGGCCGGCCGGGTTCTGCTCGTCCATGACCAGGCCGTACGCACCGGTGTTGTGTCCGGCTGCCACGAATGCGGGCACCAGGACCAGATCACGCAGCGTGTAGTGGTGTTGAATGGGAATGTCCAGGTACAGGCCGCAGCTCGAAGAGAAGTCCGCCGGAACGCCGGGCGACACTGCCACGGTCACCGGCACGCCGTTGCCGTCCGCGTCGCCGTTGAGGGTCACGTCGTCCCAGGCGTCCACCACGATGACGCCGGTTTCCGTGAGGGTGTCGCACGTGATGTTAATGACATCCGGCTCCTCCGACTCGTGGGTCTTGAGCCAGGTGAAGGCCTCGCGAATGGTGGCAAACCGCCCCGGCTGGCCGCCGACGCCGTCCACCTCCACGCGGTTCTCCAGCACGAACTTCGCGGCATCGCCGCGGAAGACGTGGTTCCCGTCCGTCGGCCACGCCTGCGCGTCGTCCCACACCACGGTTCCCGCCGTGCCGGCGGCGAAGTAGAAGCTCTGATCTGCCACCGGCACCCACTGATTCAGCCCTGCGGGGTCCGCCTGGTCCCAGAGAAAGCGCACGGACCCGTACGCGTGGTTCACCGTCACGCCGACGTCGTGCACGTTCGGGTCGTCCTCGTTGCACGTCACGTAGACCCGGTACCAGCCTGCCTCCGGCAGGTCCGGCCGATAGGTACACGTTTGCGTCCGATCCGCGGTAACCCACCGGTAGCGGCAGTCACCCTCCGTGCAGCCCCGGGCGTAGCTGTCATACTGCGAGCTGCCGGTCATGCCGGAGTCCATGTAGCTGGGCGCCCCGTCGTCCGTTTCCACGATGTGCTCGGTGACGTCCACGTTCTCCAGCAGGGGCACGCGGCGCAGCCCCTTGGTGATATCCGCCTCGCTGTAGACCGTGCGCCAGCGGTGCACGATCCCGTAGTCCGAGCCCCGCGCCTCGTACACTTCGTGCTCGCCCCAGCCGTCGCCCGACAGGTAGAGGTAAATGTGCCCGCTGGAGTTGTTGTTGTAGCGGTAGCAGATTGCGTCTCCGTACCGCAGGTCGGCCCGGTCCACCTCGGACCAGCGTGAATCCACCTGGATGTAGTTGTATGTGCTCGGGCCGTGCAACTCAACGCGGTAGGGCGTCCAGCGCTCAATCGACCAGCACTTGCTCACGAAGCCGGAGCAGTCCGCCCCGCCGAACGCGCGGTTGTCCGGGTCCCAGTTCCCGCCGCCCCAGACGTAGGGCGATCCGATGGCGGTCGCGCCGTAGTTCAGAATGTCCTGCCGTGTTTTCGTCGGCATCTGGCCCCAGGCCGCGGTGGTCGTCACTGCGGCCGTGAGCACCGGCAGAATGGATCGGTGCAGCCTCATGGTCGGCTCCTTTCCCCCTGGGATTCCGGGAAGGTCCAACGCACGAACCGCACGTCCTCCTCCGTGGTCTGCATCTGGATCAACTCACCCGACGGCGTCACGAAGATCTTTCGGTAGTGATCCGTGACGTACGCGTCCGGCAGCACCCGCGTGCCATCCGGGTACCCGTCCGGCCTCAGCCGGGTCACCAGCAGGTCCGATCTCGCAGACCCTTCCGCGGCACGGCCGGCCCGGCGCACCGCGATGTATGTCCGGTCCGCGCCGTCCGTCTCGAGCGCCGTCACTGCCTCGATCCGGCCGGGGAAGCGGAGCGTGAGCCGATTCTGCCCGCTGCCCTCCGCGCCGATGCGAAGGTCGACGCTGCCGTCCGCCAGCTTGCGTGCATGGACAAACCGGTCCCCTGCGATCGGCCGGCCGGGCACGTTGCGCACCACGGGCGCCGCCTGGCCGGGCCGCGCTTCGCTCGCATCCAACTCGAATACACGGTCGTGCCGCTCTTCAATCCAGACCCGGTCGCCGTCCGCCGCGACGGCGGAGGGCAGCGAAATCGTGTCCGGCACCCTGGCCGTCCGACGCAGGCTGCCGTCCGCTGCGAACACCCGGAACTCGCGCCGCACGAACGCGTCGAGGACGGTTACGGTCCCATCCCGCGCCACATGCAGGAAGTCGGCCGTATGCGTGTTGATTTCCATGGCGCGAACGGACCCGCTGGCCAGGTCGAACACCTGGACCCGGGCGTTCACCGGGTCGAGCACGTACAGGGTTCCGTCGACCAAGGCGAAATCCATCGGCCCCGGCCGGGACGCCTCATCCCGCTTGCCGAACTCCCCGAGCCCCGGCCCCCAGCCTCCGCGGAGAATCAGCTCGTCCGTGGTCGGCAGGGTTTCGCCCGCCGGTTCCGGCACGTCCACCGTTGCGGCGGGCGCACTTGCACTCCAGGCCGGCAGCCACAGGCAGACCGCCCCGGCCGCCAGCCCCCTCCACCGAGTCCATTGCCGCATGATTCCGCTCTCGCTTTCAAGGTGCGATAACCGATCGGCCGGCTCGTCGGCCGACCGGCTGCTCCTTCCGACCCTATCCTACACAATCGCCCCCTCGAATCCCAAGCCCGCAATCGAGGGCGGCGTTCCGGCGCCAACGGATGCCCTGGATGTGCCAATAAAGAAGGCGACCGTCACTTGATGGTCGCCTCTGGGCTCGTTGCGTTGGATGGGGTATGGTTCAGCACCGCACGGCGATGCAGTCGCCGGTATCAGTGCGGGAACCGGAAGGTCTTTCCCTTCCAGGTCTGCGAGGTGGCCACAATCCAGTTGTTGCCCTTGCCCGGGCACACGGCCTTGATGGGCGTCTTGCCGAACTTTCTGGTCAGCGTGTACTTCGCGCTGGCGGGGCTGTTGAAGGTCTTGCTATTCTTGGACCAGCGCTTCAACTGCGAGCTCGACACGGTCTGGATCACCGCCCCCTTTTCCACCCACTTGCCCAGGGTGTTCAGGTTGGACGGGGTCGGACCTCCGCTCTTGCTGCCTTGCGTCTGGCGGTAGAGCGTCTGGTACGACGTGATCTTGTTCTTGAAGTTGCTGCTGACGGTCCGGTACGTAGGCTTGTTCGTCGTGTTCTTCGAGTAGTAGCCCTTCCCCGAACCGCTGCGGCGGCGCGAGCTCGAGCCCCGACTTCGATAACCTCTCATAGGCATAGGCTTTCTCCCTTGTTTGTTCAACGCAACGCGCCAATTAGGATCGATGGTCAGTCATCGACCTGGGGCCAGGGTGACTTTAGGTTTTTGTGCCAATGCCGATTCCGTGTATCGGACCCTGTACCGCCGGGGCCGAACCGGCCGGGGTCGGTACGGGAGTCAAGCCGCCGCCGGGGAGGGCCGATCTACAGCCGGGGCGTGTCCTCTCCTGGGGTCTCGTTGGCGCCGGGTCGTCCGATTTCCGGTCACGCGTGCGGCACCGCATCCCCAGGCCGAGCGACACGGGTCGGCAGATGACAACGCTGGTCACCGAGATGATCCGGACGATTCTTACCGCAGACAACCTGCCTTCGCTGCCCGCCGTGGCCCTGCGCGTGCTGGATCTTGCCGACCAGGCGGACGCCTCGACGGCCGACATCGCCAACGCGATCGAAAAAGACCCGGCCCTGGCGGCCCGCGTTCTCAAGATGGTCAATTCGTCGCTGTTCGGACTGCCCAACCCGGTGGGCTCGGTCCAGCATGCCACGGTCGTGCTCGGTCTGCGAACGGTCCGCGTGCTGGCCCTGAGCTTCTCGCTGGTGGAATCACTGACTGACCCGAAGACGGCAGCCTTCGACTTCCAGTTGTACTGGCGGCGCTCGCTGACCACGGCCGTCCTGGCGAAACTCGTCGCCGAGGCGATCGACATCAACCGCCGTGATGAGGCGTTGGTGAGCGGCCTGCTGTGCGACATCGGCCTGATGGCCGCCGCCCGCACCGTTCCGGACAGCTACGAAACGGTCTGGGCGGCCCGTCATGCCCGTCGTGTTCCCGTTCAGATCATCGAGCAGGAGAAATTCAGCGTCACCCACGCCGCGGTCGGCTGCGCGCTTCTCCAGAAATGGAACCTGCCCGCGGAGATCTGCCAGGCGGTGGCGGCCCATCACGGCGACGGTCTGGAGGCCATGCCGGCGGAAGACCGGATGCTGGCCGCCACCACATACACCGCGGGCACGCTCGCGGACGTGTTCTGCGGTGACACGGCCTCCACCGAGCTGGATTCGACAATCCAGCGATGCGCCGCGCTCACCGGAATCCCGGAGTCTCGGTTGCACAGCATTCTGGAACGCCTGGACGGCCAGCTTAAGGAGATCGCCGACCTCTTCTCCGTTTCCATCGGAACCACTGTCACCTATCAGGAACTGCGGGATCGGGCCGTGGCCAAGCTGGCCGCGCTGTCACTCAGCGCCGAACGCGAGAATGCTCAGGCTCGCTCCCGCCTGGAGGAGGTCACCACCTGGGCGGAGGATCTGGAACGACGGGCCACGATGGACCCGCTCACGCGCGTCGCGAACCGGGCCGCCTTTGACAATCACCTGAAAACCACGATCGAATCGGCCGAACGTGAGCGAGGCAGCGTCGGCCTCATGATGCTCGACCTGGATCGTTTCAAGGATCTGAACGACACCTTCGGCCACCCGGCCGGCGATGAGGCCTTGCGCCGGGTGGGCGCCGTGCTCAATCAGGTCATCCAGGCCCCTCGGATGGCCGCCCGCTTCGGGGGTGAGGAGTTCGCCGTCATCGTCGAGAACGTCACGCCTCGCGAAATGCGCGATCTGGCGGAGCAGATCCGCACCTGCGTCATGGGCCTGCAAATCCCCTGCACCCACCGGCAAACGAGCCTGACCATCAGCGTCGGTGTGGTCCACACGCACTTCCAGCATGAGCTGGTCGACGCCGGCGAGCTGGTGTCCCGTGCCGACGAGTGCCTGTACAACGCCAAGCGGACCGGGCGGAACCGCGTCGAAATGACCTACTGACTCTCACACCCCCCGGTGTCCGAATCGGCAGCCGGCCGGTATCGGCGCGATACTGCGACGTACGGCCGGCCCATCAACCGCTTGACAACGATGACCTCTCCCAGATCGTTGCCCTCGATCCGGTGTCCCACCCACTGAAGCAGGTAACTCACCCCGACCAGCACGACCGGGCGATGCCACAGGTCCCAGCGTCCCTCGACGAGCTGCCAGGCCGCCAGACCGCCCGCCAGCGGCAGCAGGGGGATGCCGATCGCGTGAAGAACGCGGGAAGCCGGGTGCTGATGCCGCTCCAACCATCGATGAAGCCATCCGGGCATGGCTGGCATGGTATCCGGGGAGCTTGCCGCTGCCAGCGTTGAACGCCCCGCGCGGCCTGTCAAATTGGCACGGACGCCCCCGTGGTCGACCCCGTTCTGCCAAGCTGGCAGGGCCTCGGTGCCTGCCGCCTTCGCCAACCGTGGTGTTATCGTTCGTTCTGCCAATGGGTTAGGCGATTCCCCAAATCAGGGAAACGCTGGCATCGAGGCTGCACGTGGGGGAGCGAGGAACCGGTCTAGGCACAGGGGACAGTCCGGTCGGAGTGCGGATTACCAGAAGGAGATGATCAACTATGGCCGTCAAGCAGTTGGCCTATCAGGAGGATGCCCGCCGCGCGTTGCTGGCGGGGGTGACCAAGCTGGCCGACGCCGTCAAGGCGACCCTGGGGCCCCGGGGGCGAAACGCCGTCCTGGATAAGGGTTGGGGGTCCCCGACCGTCACCAAGGACGGGGTGACCGTAGCGGAAGAAATCGACCTTCGCGACAAGTACGAGAACTTGGGCGCCCAGCTCGTCAAGGAGGCGGCCAGCAAGACCAGCAAGAACGCCGGCGACGGCACCACGACCGCGACCGTTCTGGCCGAGGCCATGTATGCCTACGGCCTGCGGGTGGTCACGGCGGGTGCGGACGCGAACTCGGTCAACCGCGGCATTCGCAAGGCGGTGGACGCGATCATCGAGGAGCTCAAGAAGATTTCGCGTCCGACAAAGGTGGAGCGGCGGGCGGACATCGTGAACGTCGCCTCCATCTCGGCGAACAACGATGCGTCGATCGGCAACATCCTGGCCGACTGCTTTGAGAAGGTCGGCAAGGACGGCGTCATCACGGTGGAAGAGGGAAAAGGGGCCGAGACGACGATCAAGCTGGTCGAAGGGATGCAGTTTGACCGTGGCTACCTGTCCCCTCATTTCATCACCAGCCCGGACGAGATGGAGTGCGTGCTGGAGAAGCCGTACATCCTGATCCANNGACAAGATCAGCAACGCCCAGAAGCTGGTGCCGCTGCTGGAGGCGATCGCCAAGTCCAAGCGCCCGCTGCTGATCATCGCGGAGGACGTGGAGGGCGAGGCGCTGGCCACGCTGGTGGTCAACCACATGCGGGGCACGTTGAAGGCCTGCGCGGTGAAGGCCCCCGGCTACGGCGACCGGCGCAAGGCCATGCTGGAGGACATCGCCATTCTGACGGGCGGCCAGGCCCTGATGAAGGATATCGGCGTCAACCTGGAAAACGTCTCCATCAGCCAGTTGGGCCAGGCCAAGCGGGTCCGGATCCGGCAGGACGAGACCACGGTCCTGGAAGGGGCCGGCAAGTCAGACGCCATCCAGGGTCGGATCAAGCAGATTCGCGCCGAGATCGATGCCACCACCAGCGACTACGACCGGGAGAAGCTTCAGGAACGTCTGGCCAAGCTGTCGGGCGGCATCGCCCAGATCAACGTGGGCGCGGCCAGCGAGGCCGAGCTGAAAGAGAAGAAGGCCCGCATCGAAGACGCCCTGCACGCCACGCGGGCGGCCATTGAAGAGGGCATCGTGGTCGGCGGCGGAGTCGCCCTGGTCCGGTGCATGAAGGTGCTGGACAAGGTGACCGGCCGGGACGACGAGAACCTGGGCATCGACGTGGTCCGTCGCGCCCTGTCCGCCCCGCTGAAGCAGATCGTCGCCAATGCGGGCGTGGAGCCGGGCGTGGTCTTCCACAAGGTGACGGACAGCAAGTCGGCGTCGTTCGGCTTCAACGCGGAAGCCATGGAATACGGCGACCTTCTGGAGGCCGGTGTGATTGACCCGACAAAGGTCGTTCGGACCGCCCTGGAGAACGCGAGCAGCGTTGCTCGCACGCTTTTGAGCACGGACTGCCTCATCACGGAGAAGCCCAAGAGCGACGACGACAAGGGTGGCGGCGCCGGCGAGCCCGGCATGGACGACATGGACTACGATTGATGCCGCGGACCCACCGGCCCCGCGGGGCCCGGTCGCTGCGGAGGCAGACGGACGGAATCGAATCATCCAAGAGATACAGAACCCTGGCAGGGAACGAGCAACGGAGGATATCCCACAATGGCTACCGCAACCGCAAAGAAGCTGAAACTCAGGCCCCTGGACGACCGCGTCGTGGTGCATCCCATCGAGGCCGAAGAGCGAACCGCCGGCGGCATTCTGCTGCCCGACACCGCCCGTGAAAAGCCGCAGCGCGGCACCATCGTGGCCGCCGGCCCCGGCAAGCTGCTGGACAGCGGCAAGCGCGGCACGATGGACGTCAAGGAAGGCGACGAGATCGTATACGGCAAGTACTCGGGCACCGAGGTGGAAGTCAGCGGCGAGAAGTACGTGATTCTCCGCGAGAGTGATATCCTCGCCGTGGTGGGCAAGTAGGGCAAACGCAGCCAAGCGGTCCGCCTCGCGGATCGAGACGACAGGAGCAAGTCAATGGCCAAGCAACTGATGTTCAGCCACAAAGCCAGGCAGCAGATCCTGGACGGGCTGGGCAAGCTCGCCGGGGCGGTGAAGGTGACCCTGGGCCCGGTCGGGCGAAACGTGATTCTGCAGAAGTCCTTCGGCGCACCCCGCATCACCAAGGACGGGGTCAGTGTCGCCAAGGAGATCGAGCTGCCCGACCCGTTTGAGAACATGGGCGCCAAGATGATCAACGAGGTGGCCAAGCGAACCAGCGACAAGGTCGGCGACGGCACCACCACCGCCACCGTGCTGGCCGAGGCCATCTACCGCGAAGGCCTCCGCAACGTCACCGCCGGCGCCAACCCCATGGCCCTCAAGCGCGGCATTGACGCCGCCGTGGCCGCCGCGGTCAAGAGCATCGAGAGCCAGTCCCGCAAGGTGAAAACCGGCACGGAGGACCTCGAGAACGTGGCCACCATCGCCGCCAACGGCGACCGCGAGGTGGGCAAGCTCCTCGCCGCCGCCCTCTCCGAGGTGGGAAAGGACGGCGTGGTGGAGATCGAGGAAGGCAAGAGCATGGGGATGGAGAAGGAAGTGGTCGAGGGAATGCAGTTCGACAAGGGCTTCATCTCTCCCTACTTCATGACCGACCCCGGCTCGCTGGAGTGCGTGCTGGAGAAGCCGCTCATCCTGCTCTACGAAAAGAAGATCTCCAGCCTGCGCGACTTCATCCCGCTGCTGGAGGCGGTCGCCAGTTCCGGGCAGACCCTGCTGGTCATCGCGGAGGACGTCGACGGCGAAGCCCTCGCCGCCATGGTGGTCAACAAGCTGCGGGGCACGCTCAAGTGCGCCGCGGTGAAGGCGCCCGGATTCGGCGATCGCCGCAAGGCCATCCTGGGCGACCTGCAGGTGCTGACCGGCGGAAAGCTGATCAGCGAGGACCTGGGCATCAAGCTCGAAAACGTGCAGCTCAGCGACCTGGGCCGGGCCGAGAAGGTGGTCATCAGCAAGGACACCACCACCGTGATCCAGGGCGCGGGCAAGAAGAGCGAGACCAAGGCCCGGATCGACCAGATCCGTAACCAGATCGAAACCACGACCAGCGACTACGACCGGGAAAAGCTTCAGGAACGTCTGGCCAAGCTCACCGGCGGCGTGGCCGTCATTCGCGTGGGCGGAGCCACCGAGATCGAGGTCAAGGAACGCAAGGACCTCGTCGACGACGCCCTGCACGCCACGAAGGCCGCGGCCGAAGAGGGCATCGTGCCCGGCGGCGGCGTGGTCTACCTGCGGGCGATCGAGGCGGTCAACAAGGCCCGGCAGAACGCCCGCGGCGACGAGAAGGTCGGCGTGGACATTGTCGCGCACGCCCTGCGCTGCCCCACCCGCCAGATCGTCGCCAAACGCGGCGGAGAAGGGGAAGTCGTGGTCGAGCAGATTCTCGAGAAGACGGGCGCCCATGGGTATGACGCCCGCGAGGACCGGTTCGGCGACATGTTCCAGGCGGGCATCGTGGACCCGGCCAAAGTGGCCCGGACGGCCCTGCAAAGTGCGGCCAGCGTGGCCGGCCTGATGCTCACCACGGAGGTCCTGGTCACGGACCTCAAGGATGAGAAGAAGGAGATTGCCAACGCGATCCGATAAGAACGGGTGGCNNAAGAACGGGTGGCAGCCCAGGAAAGTGGCGTGTCAAGGGCGGGCTGGCGAGTCCGCCCTTCGCGCGTCTGGGAACGGATGGCGGGCGGCATAAGGCAATGGTGATGGCAAAGGCCCAACGAGACTACTACGAGGTGCTTGGCGTCGGCCGCGATGCCGCCCCGACCGACATCAAGAAGGCCTACCGCCGCCTGCTCATCAAGTACCATCCGGACAAGAACCCGGACGACCCCGCGGCCGAGGAGAAGTTCAAGGAGGCGGCCGAGGCATTCGAGGTCCTCAGCGATCCGCAGAAACGGCAGCGATACGACCAGTTCGGCCACGCCGGACTGTCCGGGGCGGGCGTCCACGACTTCAGCGGAATGGGGTTCGAGGACATCCTCTCCATGTTCGGGTTCGGCGACCTGTTCGGCGGATTCGGAGGCGGCCGGCGCGGCCGGGGCCGCGGGGCCGACCTGCAGACCGAGATGGAACTCNNAGGAGCAGTCCGGCGGATTCGGCCTCATTATGGGAAGGGTCATCACCACGTGCCCCACGTGCCGCGGGCAGGGAAAGGTGTATTCCAAGCCCTGTCCGAACTGCCGCGGCAACGGCCTGGCCCCCAAGAAGCGAATCGTCAACGTGAAGGTGCCGGCCGGCATCCAGGACGGACAGGCCATCCGCGTCCGCGGGGAAGGCGAGCCCGGCGAGAACGGGGCCTCCCGAGGCGACCTGCACTGCTACGTTCACGTCCGGCCGCACGAGTTCTTTGCGCGACGCGGAAACGACCTGGTGCTGTCCATGCCCATCAGCTTCACGCAGGCGGCGCTGGGCGCAAAGCTGGATGTGCCCACGCTTCGCGGAACGGCCGCGCTGACCGTTCCGCGCGGCACGCAGCCGGGGCAGGTCTTCCGACTGGCCGAGCAGGGGCTGCCCGACCTGCGCACCGGCCGCACGGGCGACCAGTACGTGGAGGTGCGGGTCGAAATCCCGACCCGGCTGGACGGCCGGCAGGAGCAACTGCTGCGTTCCTTCGCGGAGACGGAGGACAAAGGCGTGCTCCCGGAAAGCAAAGGGTTCCTGGAGCGGCTGGTGGAATACCTGAGCGGAATGGAAAAGAAGAACGAATAACAAGCACGCGGAACACCACAGCAAAAGGTCATGAGCAAGAAGAAGGAGCGCAAGATCCATATTGCCACGGACGATGAGGTCCGGCAGTTCGGCGGAGCGACTCCGGGCGAGGCGCCGGCCTCCGGTGAAGGGGCCGTTGAACCCGTGAAGACGCCTCCCGCGGAACCGATGCCGGCTGTCACTCCGGCGGACGAGCTGCAGACCGTGCGCCGAGAGCTTGAGGAAACGCAGGACAAGTTGCTTCGGGCGCGGGCGGAGACGCAGAACCTGCTGCGCCGCACCGCGGTGGAGAAGTCCGAGGCGATCCGATTCGCCAACGAGGCCTTCGTCAAGGCCCTGCTGCCGGTGGTGGACGATTTCGAGCGAACGCTGATCGCCGCCGGCGAGGCGACAGGCGTCGATGCCATTGTCGAAGGCGTGCGCCTGGTGTACGAGAAGCTGCTGAAGGTCCTCAAGGACCATCACGTGGAGCCGATCGAGTCGGCGGGCAAGCCGTTCGACCCGGTCTTCCACAGCGTGATGATGCAGCAGCCCAGCGCGGAACACGCGCCCGGCACGGTGCTTCAGGAGGTGCAGAGGGGGTACTGCCTGCGGGAACGCGTGGTGCGCCCCGCCCAGGTCATCATCGCCGGCGCCCCGGCGACGAATGAGGATACGGAGCTGTCGTAGCCGAGGCGGCGACAGGGAGTTTGATTCGATGCCGACGTATGAGTACCAGTGCACAAAGTGCGGGGCCGTGTTCGAGCTGTTCCAGCAGATCACGGAGAAGCCCAAGCGCACCGTCAAGGCGGAATTGAAGAACTGCACCTGCGACGCCCCGGTCCAGCGGCTGATCGGGTCGGGCGCGGGCGTCATCTTCCGCGGAACGGGGTTCTACGAAACGGATTACCGAAGCGAGAGCTATCGGAAGGCCGCCAAGGCGGAGAAGGAATCCCAGTCTCCGACGAAGTCCGACGGCAAGAAGCCCGAGACGCAGGGCAAAACCACGGAGACCAAGCCCGCCAAGAAGGGCAAGAAGGGGACCCAGGCCGCCTAGCGTTGCCGCGTACGCCGAAGCACGCCACGCCGGTCCGATCCGTTGCGAATGCCGACGTTCACCTGTCCAACCTGCGGATCAACCCGGACCGTGCCGCGGCGGGAGGACGCGCCCTACCGCCCGTTCTGCTCGTACCGCTGCAAAATGATCGATCTGCACAAGTGGTTTGACGAGCAATACCGCATCAGCGAGCCGCTGGATGCGCCCGCCGAGACGCCGGACAGCGCCCCACCGACTCGCGATCCGGATGAAGAGTAGGACGGCACACGACCTGTTCAACGGAAACCGAAATCCGTTCGTGCCGGCGGAAACGAATCCCGGCCCATGACCCCTCTGCAACAAACCGTTCGCCTTCGCGTGCCCGCCTGCCCCATCTCAACGGCCGTGCGGCTGTGCCCGAGCGCCGCGCCGAGTTGAATCCCTCACTCATCTGTGTCCGACCGACCGTCCTTGACGACCGTCCTTGCCACGGATGTCTGTCAGGCTCGACGTCCACACTTCGCGGCGGCCGGCCGCTTGGCAACTGCACGATCCGACCGGTAGGTTTTCGGACCTCCTGCTTGCTCGGTCACAGAGCATGGTGTATCTTCATGATCGAAGCCACTGGACGCGACGACCGGAACGAAGCTTCTTCATCCGTCTGACACGCGCTTCCGCCCCCTCGGCGTCGCAATCCAGCGTGATCGGGGAGCCATGATGCTCTTCGCATGGCAGTCTTTCTTTCCACGGACCAGGAGTGATCTACCCGGAGGGGATCTGCGCACGGATGTGCTTGCGCGGCACAACCGCTTGGCGTCAGCGGCTGGCGTGACCGAACTTCGGCGTTCTCTCCCCGGCCTCGCGCAGCAGTCGGTGGCCACCGGCGCCTGGGGCTACCAGGAGCACGACGCGGACGGGCTGTCCGGTCCGGACAACGTCCTCGGCACGCCGCCGACCGGCCCGGCCATCGGCGAGGTCTTCCCGTTCCTCCACGTGGGCGCGCGGTACTACGATCCGTCGGCTGGGAGATTCTTGCAGCGGGATCCGATTGGGATAGCGGGTGGGATAAACGTGTACGTGTACGTGGGCAACAATCCAGTGGCCTTGACCGATCCGTCTGGGCACGGTTTCTGGGACGGGAACAATCCGTTCCACGAGTGGGTTGCTCGTAACGTGTGGATGAGAATCCACGATACAAAGACGCTTGCCGAGATGTCTGATGGGAGAACGTACGCCGAAGCCATCGGAGGAAGCATCGTCATCGGCGCGGGCGGATACATGGTCGGCACCTACGGGGCCGCAGCTATCTCGGGCAGATTGGGCGTATATGCTCTTCGCGTGGGAACGGGACGTGGGGGGACACATTTCATCTTTGGCACTGGTGGGAAATGGTATCACTTCTTCGGCATCTCGGGCTACATGAACCTCGGCACGTTTTCTTCGGCTGGCGGGAGCTGGGGAACAGGCATCTTCTGGTTCCTCATCCGTCACCCGGACAGGATCAACGAGATAACAAGCGCATCCAATTGTCTGGGCGGAGCTCTTTTGGCGTTCTTGCGCGCCTTGTGAGGGTTCAAGCATGCGGCTGTTTGCACGAGTGTGGTGCCGTTATCTTCGAGTATCACCAAGATTGGCACGAGACTGGGCAGAATTGCTCCGAGGCGAGGGGATGATCGTGGTAGAGAAAATCGCGTGGGTCCGACGTTTGCAGCAGTTCTCCAGTTTGGAGGCGGGCGACATACCTGTGGCTGGCGAGGTCAGGAAGGGAAGGGCCTTTGTGAGGATCGAGTACAACAGTCCGGAAACTCGTGTGGCGTCTTCGCCTTTGGGGGAAGATTGGTGTCTCCAGCTAGTGTACGACGAAGGAGACGCCCACTTGGCTGGCGAGGTAACCAACGCGTTGGTTGCTCATGGTGGAATCATAGCGAAAGAGGAGAATCGCCTGTGCTTTCTCTGGCGGTGAGCACGAGCAACAGCAAACGCGGAAGACAGCGTGACGGAGCTTCAGCGCTACATCCCCGGCCTGGCGCAGCAGTCGGTGGCCACCGGCGCCGCGGAGTACTTTCTGGGCGACCAGATCGGCACGACGCGGTTCCTAACGGACGACGACCAGTCGCCCCCGGTGGCGGCGACGAACCGCCGCGTGTACACGGCCTTCGGTGAGCTGGTCGAGCTGACCGGCACCGGCCAGACCCGCTACGGCTACGCCGGCGCCTGGGGCTACCAGGAGCACGATGCGGACGGGCTGTCCGGCCCTGCGCCACCCGCGTCCATGGTCCCCAGAACCGCTTACGAGCCGAACGACTCCTGGAAGATGGCGAAATCAGCGAGGTCCACTCTGGTGTCCTCATCCAGATCGTAGCAGTCGCACCCGGAGGGCGGAGTATCAACGGGACCGGCCAGGCACGTCTCAAAGGCATCGTAGTCCACCAGGTCCACGTCGCCGTCGCCGTCGCAGTAGCCGGCCAACGGGGCACCGAGCGTGAACGTCACGTTCTCATAGGATGCCTGCTTGTCGTAGTACCCGCTGCCGCTGTAGAGCGATGTGGCGCGGGCCTGCAAGTCATACGTGCCGGGCTCGTCAGTGCCCTCCGACAAAAACGGCCCCGCGACCGTCGAATAGAGGATGTCCCCAACGCCGACCTGCTGCAGGCGGATTCGAACGGACGGACCGGTGCCCGAACTCCTGGCCAGCGTGCCCGAGAGCGTGTAGTCCTGGGCCGTGTCAATCGTGAACCGGATGTAGAAGTAGGATTCCACGTCCACGGTGGCGCTGTTGGCGGTGCCGTAGTCGACGTCGGCGAAGCTGTCTGCGCTGCCGGATGTCGTGATCGACGTGAACGTGGCGCTGCCGTTGAGCGAGGAGCTCTGTATGGCGATGCCGTCCGCGTCCACCTCGGCGTTCGGCGAGATCCCGTGGTACTCCAGGGTCTCGTTGAACGCAGCGCCCAGGGCGGAGGGCGTCCAGGTGGTCGGCCCCCACGACCACGTGCCTCCGGAGTCCGTACAATCCACGAACGACTCGATCTTCCGGTTGTCCTGCGTGATGGTCGCCTGCCCCATCGCCACGTTCGGCAGCGCGATCGACACCGCGCATAGAAGCCCCAGGGCCTGTATCCACCGTCCTTGTGTCATGTGCTTCTTCCCCAGATTCTGTGAAGTTGTTCGGTGCGGACGAGAACGTTCCCAGTCCCACGCGCTCTGGGCAGAATATCAGATGTCCGCGTCCCATTCAATGAGACGGCTCGCACGGACCCCCGCCCGTGCGGCGCTGCGTTCCNNGATCCGGCCTGGGCCGGACCCCGGCGCGGTGAATCCGGTCCGGCATCCGCGCGGCGCCTTCTGCGGGTGAACGGCGGCCGGCCACCCGGAGGGCGTACGCTCGTTTCGTCGCCACCCCCGACCTGCATTCCGCAGCCCGGGGCAAACAAGGAGGTTGCCATGTCTGACGCACCCACTACCGTCACTCCTTCGGAGAAGTTTCCCGGCGCCGATTGCGTCAAGATTTTTGGGACGTTCCGCATCGCCCGCCAGCCCGGCAAGATCCTGGTGGCCCTGCTCGGCCTGGTGGCCACCCTGATCTGGGGCAGCCTGCTGGACCTGATCTGGGACTGGTCGGGGCGTGGCGTTCACCCGGACGTCATCGCCGCCTACTCGTCCGCTCGGTATTCGGAATCGGGCTTCGAAGAGGTCAAGGGTGGTGCGGGAATCTACGAGGTCTACTCCCGCCACCTGCGGGGCCAGGTCCGCACCATCGTCGAATCGGTGATCCCCTCGGGCGATACCGTGATCAAAGTCGGCGGGATATGCCAGGCGACCTCCTGGATGCTGCGATACCACCCCTGGTTCTCGCTGCTGTTCTTCCCCGGACTGCTGCTGATCTGGGCGTGTGCCGGCGGGATGATCTGTCGGATGGCCGCCGTGGATTTCGCCCGGGGCGAGACCATCAGCGCACGGGAGTCATTTGCCTTCGTCAGGCGCCATTATTGGGGCGGCTTCCTTCTGGCGCCCATCGCGCCTGTGATCGGTATCATCTTCATCGGTCTGCTGCTGGTCCTGGGCGGGCTGGTGCTGGCCATCCCCTATTTCGGCGACATCCTGGGTGGGCTGTTCTTCTTCCTCGCCCTGGTGGGCGGATTGGCCGTCGCCGTGCTCTGGGTCGGCTGGTTCGCGGGCGGCGTTCTCTTCTGGCCGGCGATTGCCGTGGAGGGCTCCAGCAGCTTTGACGCGTTCGCCACCGGCTTCCACTACGTATACACCCGCCCGTGGCGGGCCGCGTGGTACGGCCTGGTGGCATTCGTCTACGGGGCCGTCTGCTGGCTGGTGGTGTACTTCTTCGCTCATTTGACACTGCTGGCAACGCACAAATGCGTGGGCATCGGCGCCGCAGCAGCGTCCCGGACGGTGGATGGAACAGAAACGGCAAAGCTCGACGCCATCTGGCCGTACGAGTTCCGGGGCGTGGCCTTCCCGGACGTGACCTGGCACGGCGCTGACTGGTTCAGCGGCCTGTGCATCTTCATCTGGGTGTGTCTGGTGATCGGCCTGGTCTGGTCGTTCCTGGTGTCCTACTTCTTCTCGGCCGGCACGGCGATTTACTTCCTGCTTCGCCGGGCCGTGGACCTGACGGACTACGAGCAGATCGAGGAGATCGAAGAGTACGTCCACGAAGCGCCCCCGCCGGCGGGCGAGGCACCCTCGGCGCCGGAGGCTCCGGCACCGCCTCCCGCAGCCACAGGTGGGGACTCGGAGTCCGGGCCGACCGAGTCGCCCGAGTAGCCAACGCGGTCAGCCGGCCCGGACAGGCAGGGCCCAGCGCGAGGAAACGAAGAATTCATGCCGACGGCCTTTCTTGTCTGGACGGTGTTTCTCAGTCTGATCGGGCTGATCTGGCTCTCCCGCCATCTGGAGATCAGCCGGGCCCGGCGGACGGAGCGCATGCTCTCGTCGCACTCACACGAAGGGCCGCCGCGGCCGGCGCCTCGCGTTTCCGTGCTGGTGGCGGCCAAGGACGAGGAGGCCAACATCGGCGATTGCGTCCGCTCGCTGCTGGACCAGGACTACCCGGACTACGAGATCATCATCATCAATGACCGCAGCGCGGATCGGACGGCGGATATTCTTGAAGACCTGCGCTTGCAGGCCAAACCGAACGGCCGGCTGAAGGTTTTGACCATTCACGAACTGCGTGAAGGCTGGTTCGGCAAGAACAACGCCATGCGGGAGGGCGTGGAAGCCGCTTCCGGCGAGTGGTTCTGCTTTGCCGACGCGGACTGCCGACAGACGTCGCGAAGCACCCTGTCGGTGGCCGTGCGGGAGGCGGTCGAGCGAAAGCTGGATTTTCTGTCGGTGCTGCCGGTGCTGGAGACTCGCAGTTTCTGGGAGAAGCTGCTTCAGCCGGTCTGCGCCGCGATCATGGTGTTCTGGTTCCGGCCGGCCAAGGTGAACGACCCGAAATCCAAGGCGGCGTACGCCAACGGGGCGTTCATGCTGATGAAGCGATCCTGCTACGACCGCATCGGCGGGCACGATCGGGTCAAGACCGAGGTCAACGAAGACATGCACATGGCCCGCATCGCCAAGTCCATGGGCCTTCGGCTGAACGTCATCCAGAACGACGATCTGTACGTCACCCACATGTACTCCACGTTCAAGCAGACCTGGCGCGGCTGGAGCCGGATTTTTTACGGCTGTTTCGGGACGTTCCCACGCTTGTCCGTCAGCATGGCGTTGCTGACGATCGCCAGCCTCTTCCCCTGGATATCGCTCCTGGCGGCTGTGGCGGGGGGCCTGATCTCGTCCGACGCACAGCCCTGGTGGCGCGTGGCCGGTGTTTCGGCCGCGGTTGTGCTCGTGCAGCAGACGGTCATGTTCCGATTCTATAGACTGGTCCGAAGTCACCCCGCCTGGTCGTTCGGATACGTGTTCGGGGCCTTCCTGGGCCTGGGCATGCTCGTCAACGCCATGCTCAAGCTGGGCGGAGCCACCCGCACCGTCTGGCGGGGAACGACCTATCGGGGCCGGCGACTGGACCAGCAGTCGCCCCAGACCGGCAGGACCTGACGCACGATGGAATGGTTCAAGGCTCATCCCGGCTATACGCTTGTGATTCTCGTGATCCTCCTGGGGATTCTCTGGCGATCCTTCCGCCGCTGGCGCCGGCTCCGCCGCCGCTCCCAGCCCGTGCGGCTGCACCCGAATCTGCAGAAGTATGCCGGCCCGCAGAAGCTGGCGACCGAGCGCCGGCGCGAGGCCCAGAAAGTCCTGGCCACGTCCAGCACGGTGGACATCGCGGGCTATCGAATTGTGGAGCAGGTGGAAGCCGTCTTCGTCGACGGGTTCAGCCGGCCGGAAGAGGCCCTGGAGGGGCTGAAAGCCGCCGCGGCACTCAAGGGGGCCAACGCCCTCACGAATGTTCGCCAGGAGCGATCCACAGCCGGGCGATACTCCGCCAGCGGCGACGCCGTCAAAGTGGTCAGCCTGACGCCGCCCGCGGATCGGCCCGATAACTCGGCCGATGCCTCCGACCCCCGAGACCGGGCGACCTGACCGGCCGTCCCCCCGCTGGACGCCGGACGCCGGTCTGGGCTAGGATGGTGGGGGTGTCCCGTCCGCGTTTGGGGGCCCGGGTCGTCTTAGGGCCCGGGCGTGAATCGGAATCGTTTCTATCGGCAAGTGAGGTGCCGCCCGTGGCGCGCGGAAGTTTACGACGATACGACGTACAGGCCAAGTGGTCCTTGATCTGCTCGGTCATTGCCGTGTTCGGGCTTCTGGGGACGGCCGGGCTTCTGGTCCGCAACTACAAACCCGAACTGAAGATGATCATCTTTGGGAACTCGATGTTTGGGGCCGCAGTGTTGATCGGCGTAGCCGGCACCATGGGGCTGGCGGCCATCGGGGCCCTGCTCGGCTTGAGCAGCGCCGGCCAGCGGCGAAACGAGCATCAGGGCCGGTCCTGGGCGGGGTTCTTCCTCGGCACGGCCGTGCTGTCTCTGGCCATCATCACGTTCGTCGCCTTCTGGCTCATGAGGAGCAAGGTCGGCTAGACCGTCCGCGGCAGGGATCTGATGCTTCAGGCCACGCACAAGAAGACGACGCTTGAAGTCCTGTCCCTGCCCACCGCGCCCTTCGCGGAAGGTCGGGTGTATTCCTGGATCGTGGCATTCTGCACCGGGCTGCGCGGGGTTCGGATGAAATCCGATCCGGCGGGCAACCTCCTCGTTCATTATCGCCATGGCGCCGACCGCGTGGCCCGCCCGGTGTGCCTGACCGCGCATACCGATCATCCAGGCTTTGTGGCAGAGAGCATGAGTGGCGGGCATCGCGTACGGGCCGTCTGGCGTGGCGGCGTGAAGCCGGAGTATTTTGCCGACGCCCGCGTCCGCTTCCGCGTCGATGACCGCTGGGTGCGCGGGCGAATCGTGTCGACGCGGACCACCGGAAAGGGCGCCGCCCGCAAGGTGGCCACCGCGGACATCGACGTTCCCACGCATGTTCCGGCGGGTCCGTTGGGCATGTGGGACCTGCCCGATGCGGCGGTGCGTAACGGCCGGTTCTACGCCCGGGCCTGCGACGACCTGGCCGGCGTGGCGGCAATGCTCTGCTGTCTGGAGACGCTGGCTCGCACGCGGCCCAGAACGGAGGCGTACTTCCTGTTCACCCGGGCGGAGGAGGTCGGCTTTGTCGGGGCCATGGCGGCCTGCCGCGCCCGCACGATCCCCGGTCGCTGCGTCGTGGTGGCCATCGAGACCAGCGCCGAGCGAGCCAACGCCCGGATCGGCGACGGTCCGATTCTGCGCGTGGGCGACAAGGCCACGACCTATTACTCCCCCGCGACCAGCTACTGCCAGGCGGTCGCCGAAGACCTGCACAAGGCCGACAAGTCCTTCCACTACCAGCGCAAGCTCATGGACGGCGGCACCTGCGAATCCACCGCCTACTGCCAGCTGGGCTACGAAGCCACCGGCATCTGCGTGGCCCTGGGCAACTACCACAACATGAACATCCGCACCGGCCGCATCGGGCCCGAATACATCAGCGTGTCCGATTTCGCCGATCTCGTGAAGTGGTTCGTCGCGCTGTC
>MTKZ01004559.1_pt1 | contig 31493 bp, 37 predicted proteins | sample 1042781 | NCBI WGS metagenome assembly MTKZ01 (sample SAMN06212207, study PRJNA360539) | anaerobic digester metagenome | biome: Wastewater treatment plant; material: sludge; isolation source: anaerobic digester fed with sludge from wastewater treatment plant | place: Denmark: WWTP Viborg ...
CGGAACCGCACGTCCGGTGGTGTGGGAGGACGGCGGGGGTGACCCCGCCTCCTACCCGATTCGCCGGCCATGTCCGGGCCGACGGGGCGGCAGGCGTCAGGTCGCCGTGGCTGGCAGGACGAACACAAGGAGAATTCACCATGAAATCAAAAACACAAAGAGACGGAAAGAAGCGGAAGACAAAGGGCATGCCGGACGGTGCGGGCCATTTCGGACACCACGGGGGGCGCTACGTGGCGGAAACGCTGATGCCGGCCCTGCTGGAGCTCGAAGCCGCCTATCGGAGCACTGCACCGAATCCGGCCTTCCGGGAAGAATTGGCGCAGCTACTGGCCGACTATGCCGGCCGGCCGACTCCGCTCTTTCATGCCCGGCGGCTGAGTGCGCACATGGGCGGCGCCCGGATCTATCTCAAGCGGGAGGACCTCGCCCACACGGGCGCCCACAAGATCAACAACACCCTGGGTCAGGCGCTGCTGGCGCGTTGGATGGGAAAGTCGAAACTGATCGCCGAGACGGGTGCGGGCCAGCACGGCGTCGCGACGGCCACGGCGGCGGCGCTCTTCGGTATGAAGTGCCGGATCTTCATGGGCGTCGAGGACATTCGGCGGCAGTCGCCCAATGTCCAGCGGATGGAACTGCTGGGGGCGGAGGTCATGCCGGTCAACTCCGGCGCCGGGACCCTGAAGGATGCCATGAACGAAGCCATGCGGTACTGGGTGGGAGCGGTGACGGACACCCACTATGTGATCGGTTCCGTGGCCGGTCCGCATCCCTATCCCATGATGGTAAGGGATTTTCAGAAGATCATCGGCGAGGAGGTCCGGTCCCAGATGCGGGCATCCCTCGGCCGCCTGCCCGATGTTCTGATCGCATGCGTGGGCGGGGGGAGCAACGCGATGGGGCTTTTTTATCCGTTCCTCGACACCCCCGTGAAACTCGTGGGCGTCGAAGCGGCGGGCGAGGGTGTTGCCTCGGGGAAGCATGCCGCGACCCTCGGGGCGGGTTCTCCGGGCGTGCTCCACGGGTCCAAGTCCTATGTGCTCCAGGACGGCAACGGCCAGATTCGGGAGGCCCATTCCATCTCCGCCGGGCTGGATTATCCGGGTGTCGGCCCCGAGCACGCCTTTCTGAAGGATACCGGCAGGGCCCGCTACGTCTCCGTGGACGACGATGCGGCCATGGAAGCTTTTCACATCCTCTGCAGGCTGGAGGGCATCATCCCGGCTCTGGAAAGTTCCCACGCCCTGGCCTACTGCCTGAAAGCGGCTCCGGAACTGCCCGATGACGCCGTTGTCGTGGTGAACCTTTCCGGACGCGGCGATAAGGACCTGGGGATTGTATCGGGCTACCAGGAAAAGAGAGGAGGCGTACACTCATGAACCGGATCGACCAGACATTTGCAGGATTGAGGCGGAAAAGGGAAAAAGCCCTGGTGGGGTTCATAACGGCCGGCGATCCTTCCCCGTCCGCCTCTCTCGAAATTCTCGAGGCCATGTGCCGCGCCGGCCTCGACATTCTGGAACTGGGCATCCCCTTTTCCGACCCCACGGCCGACGGGCCGGTTATCCAGCGGGCCTCGGCGCGGGCCCTGAAGAGCGGCGCCAGCCTCGCCGGGGCGCTGAGGATGGTGAAGGCCCTGCGAAGGGCGACCGATATCCCGATCATCCTTTTCAGCTACTACAACCCGATCTTCGCCTACGGCCTCGCGCCCTTCCACCGGGACGCCGTCGCTGCCGGCGCCGACGGGGTGCTCGTCGTGGACCTGCCGCCCGAAGAGTCCCGGGAGATGACGGATTGCTGGGGAGGGAATGGCGGGTTTGCCCTGATCCGCCTCGTGGCCCCGACGACGCCTCCGGACCGGATGTGGAGGATTGCCGAACAGGCGTCCGGCTTCCTCTACCTGGTGTCGAAAACCGGCGTGACGGGCAGCGCCGGCCTGGATGTGACAGCAGTCCGGGATCATGTGAAAACGCTCCGCGGACTTACATATCTCCCCATCTGCGTCGGTTTCGGCGTGAACACGCCCGCTGATGCGGGGGCTTTGGCCCCGCATGTCGACGGGGTCGTTGTCGGCAGCGCCTTCGAACGGACCATCGAGGAAAACCTGGACCGTCCGGACCTCGTGAAGCGGCTGGAGGATCAAGTGCGGCAATACAAGACGGCCATGCAGGTGAATGCCCGTCATTCCCGCCGCCGGGCTGAACGCCGGCAAGGTGGGCCGGTTGATTGACGTCATTGACCTCTACGGCGCCGACGTGATCAGCGGCGTCGAAAGCCTGTGGGAAGAAAAGATCCGGCCAGGGTCCGGGCGTTCATCGGGGCGGTGCGGGGTTCCCGACCAGCGCGAAGCCCTCATCGAAGGCTCGCAGGTTGACCGCCACCTGACCGGGCGCCATCCGCCGGGCGAGGGCCTCCTGAAAATCTTCCCGGTCGAAGGGGACCGCGGCCAGTCCGCCCAAGGCCCCCAGCATGACAATGTTGGCCAGGATCGGGTTGCCCAAGGCAAGGGCGCGGGCCGTGGCGTCGATAAAGCGGGCGGCGGGCAGGATCCGTGCCACGGCTGCCTCCATTTCATCCACCGGAGGGTATTCCAGCTCCCCCTTGATGACCCCCACGGGGTAAATGGGGTGGCTGTTGGTCAGAAATACCGAATCGGGTTTGCCGTAGCCGGCCAACACGCGGAGCGCTTCCGCCGGTTCGAGCGAGACGATGACGTCGGCCCTTCCCTTCGGGATCTGGGGGCTCGCGACTGAACGGCCGGAGACCCGCAGATGACTCATCACGGAGCCACCCCGCTGGGATGCGCCGAAGGTCTCCCCGATGGTGATCCGAAAGCCCTTTCGGGCCAGCATGTCGCCCAGCAGCCGCGCGGCCAGGACGTTCCCCTGGCCACCGACGCCGGTGATGATGATGTTGAAGGGATCTTTTTTCAACGATGGGGTTTGCATGGTCAGGAGGCCTCCCTTCTCTGAATCGCCCCGGCAGGGCAGATGTCGGCGCAGACCCCGCAGCCATTGCAGATGATCTCGTCGATGCGGCTGACCTTTTTCTCCCGGTCCCAGATGAGCCCGGGACAGCCGAAGACACGGGTGCAGAGGCGGTTGCAGCCGCAGTCCTCCCCCCTGCAGAGCGACTCGTCCACACGGACCTCGTAGGTCTTGTGCGCCCGCCGCTCCGGGCTGAGGGAGCAGGCCTGCCGAAGGATGAGCACCTTGGCCCCTTCGCCGTATTCCAGCAGGTGGTTCAGCTTCTTTTGCGTTTCCACCAGGTCGAAGGGATCGCTGGTCTCCACCTTTGCGCCCATGGCCCGGCACAGCTTTTCCATGTCCAGCGCCGGCGCCGTGTCGCCGAGGACGTTCGTGGGCGAGCCCGGGTGCGGCTGGAACCCTGTCATGGCCGTGCCCCGGTTGTCCAGCAGGACGAGAGTGAACGGGGACTGCTGGTGGATGGCGTTGGCCAGGGCCGGCATGGCGGCGTGAAAGAAGGTGGAGTCTCCGCAGACGGACAGTACGGGCTGGTTCATGCCGAAGTGCTTGAGTTTTCCAAAGCCGCTGGCGATGCCGCTGCCCGACCCCATGGCATGCAACGTCTTGACGGTGCTGAAGCCGGCGGGCATGGTCCCCATCACGTAGCAGCCGATGTCCCCGCAGACAAAGCCGTTGCGGCCGTCCAGCTTCAGGGCGTTGTGGATCGACCAGTAGGAAGCCCGGTGGGGACAGCCGGGGCAGAAGGTCATCCCCCGGGACGGAGCGTACCGGTCGGCCAGCGCCTGAACATCCCGGGCGAACGCCGACGGGACGGGATCCGCCTCTGTATTGAAAATGCGAGACAGGGCCGCGAGGACAAGATCGGGATTGAGTTCCCCCACCGACGGCAGGTGGCCGGACTGCTTTCCGTAAAAAATCTTTTCCCCGATCTCCGCGACGGATTCCGCGGCGATCACCTTCACGTGGTCTTCCAGGGTGGGAGCCACCTCCTCGACGAAGAGGACCCGGCCGGCCGAGGCGAGATGCCGATTGACCAGTTTTCGGGGAAGCGGCCAGGTCGTCGCCAGCTTGAGGATTCCCACCCGTTTCTCCAGCCCCAGGATCTCCACAGCCTCCCGGCTGTAGAGCGAGCAGATGCTGCTGCAGACGATGAGCAGCTCCGGAGACGGCGGGCCCGTGTAGGTGTTGAACGGGCAGGTTTCGAAGATCTCCGCCGCCCGCCTCATTTTTTCCTGCTGCGGGCCGTGCTGGAGCTCCGGGGCGGCGAGGATCATGCTGATCACCGGACCTGTAGCCGGGTCGAGCAGCGGGCCGCTGTAGGTGAATTTTGCCCGGGCCTCGGTACTGTCGGGCAGGGGGCCGAAGCGGACATTGCCGCTGGCGTGGGACAGGCGCGTCACGCTGCGGATCATGACGATATTGCGGATCTCCTCGGAGAGGTCGAAAGCCCACGGCACGATGTCCTTGGCCTCCTGGAAATCCCCCGGCTCCAGAAGCGGGATCTCCAGAAGGCGGGCAAACAGGCGGGATTCCCCCTCGTTGACGCTGGACAATGCGCCGGGGTCGTCGCAGGAGACGAGGAGCATGCCCCCCCGCGTCCCGGAGCTGGCCAGGTGCAGCAGGAAGTCGGAGGCCACGTTGACGCCGTTCTGCTTCATGACGCACATGGAGCGCAGCCCGGCGAAGGAGGCCGCCGCGGCCACTTCCGCGGCCACTTTCTCGTTGGTAGACCACTCGACATAGAGGTTGCGTTCCTTCGCCACCCCGGAGAAGCGCTCGATGATCTCCGACGAAGGGGTGCCGGGATATCCGGTGGCCACGTTGATGCCGGCCTCCAGGGCGCCCCGGACAATCGCCTCGTTTCCCATGAGGAGGTGCTGGGTATCGTTGCCCTCATCGATCAGGTATGACATGATCAGAACTCCTTTCCATTGCCCAGAATCCGCTCCGCCGCGTCCTCCCGCATCCGCAGGCAGGACGTTCCTTCCGCGCCGTTGAGCTTTCCCGCCTCCCGGCAGCGCCGGATTCCCCGTTTTTTCTTGTTCGCCGCCGCCCACTCGAGGTGGGCGAGGTTCTCGGCCGGCATTTCTTCGAGGACCAGGTATTCCTTCTGCCGTGCCTCCCGGACCATCTCTTCCCCCCGCTCCGTCCGGATGATGAGCGTATTCATCTCCGGCCGGCCCTCCAGGACGCCCACGGAGATATCGGCGAATTCGGAAGTCATGTCCGGACAGTAGCCGCAGCTCTCCGGCACGAGGGGCCGAATCTCGTCAAGGGGGAAGTCGATTTTTCCTTCCTTGAGATAAACCTCCAGGACCGAGGCCGGGGGCGGCGGGATGTCGATCTTGACGATTTCCCGGAGCGGCATTCGCTGCGACAGGAAAGATTCGAACTGCCGGAAGTCGAGCGCCCAGGTGCAGAAGAGCCCGACCACCAGGGCCGTCGGATCGTGAAAAGAAGGTTTGGCCAGAGGATTCATCCGCATTCGGGCCAGCGACATTGCCTGGCAGGGCGTGGCGACAACCCCCAGGGCCCCGTATCCGGCCGTGACGGCACGGTTCATGGCCTCCAGGGTGGGCGCCGCGGTGTACTTGGAGAGGCTCTGGCGAAAGACCGCCGCGGGGCGGGTCACCAGACGGGGTTCGGGAAGAATGCCGTCCCGGCCTGTGAGGATGGCGCCGTCGATGCGCCGGGTCCGCAGGGCAAAATACATCATGGCGGATACGGTCCCCCCCGACTGGAAGGGCTGCTTCTTCACCCTGTCGCCGGCCCGGGAGACATGAATGCTGCGCCAGGCGCCCAGGGGGCTGCCGTCGTAGGGCTTCGCGAAGTGAAACTGCGAAAGGCCCTCCACATCCACCTCGGCCTTGGGGCAATGGGCAAGACACCGTCCCGCCTCGACGTTGCAGGGGAAGAGCAGGGCCGTTTTTCCCCGGTAGGATTGAAAATAGGGGCAAAGGCCGATGCAGGCGCCGCAACCGATGCACAGCCCCTCCTGAATGACGTTGCGTTCGAGCTTTTCCGAACTGGAAGGCTTCATGGCAGTACCTCGTTTCCGCGATGCGGGCCGTCTTGCGCCGGCCGGATCGCGAATCATGCTTTTATCGTTTCCGCTTACGCGGGGATCGGCTGCCTTTGGTCAGGTCGGCGAATGATATACCAGCAGGCCGTCGGATAATCAAGAAAATGCGGTTGAAATGGCTGGACCTCCGAAAGGATATATTTTGGTTGACATATTGCAACGGATTGTCTAGAGGATGCACCATCTGCATCGCAATTTTTTATGAAGTCAGAGAGATATCGATGAACAGGTTGTTTTTCTTCACACCATTAATATGAGGCGCTGACAGGGGACCCGGGCGGTCCCCCGGAAACTGCCGTCCTGCCGTTTTTTCATTGCCGGCCGATTAGCCTTCTGAGGCTCATGCCGCGGTGAAAGCGGCATGACAGCATCAGGGAGGCGGGATTGGCCCATCTCTTTTTAGAAACACCGACCCTTTCAACAGCAACAGAAGCGATCCGATGCGGGATTCTGCCCTTTTGTCCCGATTTGCCCGCAGCGACGGCGGCCTGTGCTTTCCTGTTCGCAGGCCGGCCAGTTTGGCAGGGCCAGGGCCCGTCGCAGGGATCGAATCTGGCCGAACAAAAAAGGCGCTGCATTCCCGGAGCGCCGAATATCGCAAATCACATTATGGAGGAAGGAGGAGTTTCATGAACGGATTCAAGAACATCTTTGCGGGACGCTGGGGAATCATCGGCGTCGGGATTCTGATCGGCATCCTGGCGCCCCTCTTGCAGAAATTCGGGAACCCCGGGAACATGGGCGTCTGCGTCGCCTGTTTCGAGCGGGACATTGCCGGCGCCATGGGTCTTCACCGGGCGGACGTGGTGCAGTACATCCGGCCGGAAATCATCGGTTTCGTCCTCGGGGCGCTGATTGCGGCATATCTCTTCAAGGAATTTCGGCCACGCCTCGGCTCGGCGCCGATCGTTCGTTTTTTTCTGGGCGTTTTCGCCATGATCGGCGCTCTGGTCTTTCTCGGTTGCCCCTGGCGGGCGGCCCTTCGACTCGCCGGCGGCGACGGAAACGCCATTCTCGGGCTGGCCGGGCTCGTTACCGGCATCTGGATCGGCACCCTTTTCCTGAAGGGCGGCTACAACCTGGGACGCACCCAGACGACCCACGCCGCGGCAGGCTGGATGCTTCCCCTGTTTATGCTCGGTCTCCTTGCGCTCCTGCTGGCCTTTCCACAGACCGCGGGCGAGGCGAAAAGCGGGGTTTTGCTCTACAGCATCAAAGGTCCCGGATCCATGCACGCGCCCCTTGCCGTGTCGCTGGTCGTGGGCCTCGTGGTCGGATTTTTCGCCCAGCGAAGCCGTTTCTGCACCATGGGCGCCATCCGCGACTTTGTTCTGTTTCGGCAGATGCACCTTCTCTCCGGATTCATCGCCCTGATTCTGGCCGCCTTCGCCGTCAATTTCATCGTAGGTCAGTTCAAGCCGGGATTCGAGGGTCAGCCCGTCGCCCACACGATGCACCTTTGGAACTTTGCCGGCATGGCCCTGGCGGGCCTGGCCTTCTGCCTTGCCGGCGGCTGTCCCGGCCGCCAGCTCTTTTTGGCCGGGGAGGGAGACGGCGATGCCGCCGTGTTTGTGGTGGGCATGATCACCGGGGCCGCTGTCGCACATAACTTCGGCCTGGCCAGTTCGTCGACCGGGGTCGGACCCTACGGAATCCCGGCGGTTGTCATCGGCCTGGTCGCCTGCCTGTTCATCGGCTTTACCATGAGAAGAAGAATCGCTTAGACGGAAAGGAGAATAGACATATGGCCAACATGGTAGATGCGCGGGGGCTTTCCTGCCCTCAGCCGGTCCTGATGACGCTGGATGAGATCAAGACCGGAAAAGCGGATGAAATCGTGGTGATGGTGGACAACGACGCCTCGAAGGAGAATGTCTCCCGGGCGGCGAAGAGCCGGGGGTGGAAGGTGGCCGACATTCGGGAAGCGGACGGTGTCTACAGCATAACCATTCGGAAGGGGTGATTCCATCGGCGCTATGCGGGTTACTGAAAGGGAATAGGAAAAACTGGATTTCGAAAAGCAGGAAAAAACATAACGCAGGAGGTTCAAATATATGCCAGTAGTAATCGATGCCAGAGGGCTCGGGTGCCCGCAGCCCGTCATCATGGCGAAAAAAGCAATGGAGGAGAACGAACAGGTCACTGTTCTGGTGGACAACGAAACCGCCGTGGAAAACATCCGGCGCATGGCCGGGAAAATGGCCTGTGCGTTCTCGGCAGTGAAAAAAGAGGGTGGCGTTTGGGAGATCGCCCTTTCCCGGACCCACGCGGACATTCAGGGTTCGCAAGCCGTCCCGGAAGGCGAAATTTCCTGCGAGGTCCTTTCCAGGAAGGGAACGGGCCCCCTGGTGGTGGTCCTGTCCGACAATCACATGGGGCGGGGGGATGATGTCCTGGGGGATATCCTTGCCCGGAGCTTTGTCCACACGCTTCTGCAACTGAAGCCCCTGCCGGACACGATCATCTGTTACAACGCTGGGGTCAAGCTGGCTGTGAGGGGGTCGGCGGCCCTGGATGACCTGCAGCAACTGGAGCAGGCAGGTGTGGATATCATCGTCTGCGGCACCTGCGTGAACTACTTCGGCATCACCGATCAGGTGGCCGTGGGCCATGTTTCCAACATGTACGATATTGCCGAAACCATGGCCGGCGCCGGCCGGCTGGTGCGACCCTGAAGATTTCCTTTGGCACTTTTTCCGCCTGAATCAGGGCCGTACCTGCTGCTCCTCCGTCACTTTTACTTGTTGATTCCGCGGTCGATTTCCCCGATCAGCGTTTGCGTCTGGTCGGGCAGAAGCGCAAACCCCATATCCTTTCTGTAAATGATGTTCCGGTTTTGATCGATGATCAGATATACCCGCCTTGATATCGGCAAAAGCCAGTGATCCGCCTCATATAGTTTGGCGATTTTCCCCTTCTCGTCCACCAGCAACGTCATTCTGTGAAGCCCGTGCTTGGCGATGAAGTTTCGGTGGGATTCGGCCGAATCCCGGGATAGTCCCAGAATTTTCACTTTCCTCATTTCGTATTTGTCGACGTTTTGTTGAAACTCAACAAACTGGCGTATTCACTCCCTTGTGTCGTCTTTGGGGTAAAAGGCAAGCACGACGGCCCGGTGTTCTTTGAGCGCGTCGCTGAGCTTCCACAGTTTTCCGTCCTGATCGGGCAGCGCAAAATCGGGCGCGGTCCGACCGGGCGCGGAGTCGGAAGATGTGTTTTTGATATCCGCTCCCGCGCAGGCCGCCAGCGCCAGGATCAAGATCACCGCATAAATCAAATGAAATTTCCGCATGGATTCTCCCTTCATTGTCTGTGCGGCCGCGGAATGCGGTCCTCCCGCTGCTTGGTTTCGCTTGATGGTTGGATGCCGCCCAACTCTCCGCTCATGGCATACACCTGCATCCGGTCGCTCCGTTTGATTGTGCCCCAGACCATGGCAAAGTCGGCCGCTCCGGCAATTTGAAGCTTTTTGGCCGAAGGGCGGAACGATGAACGACCGCATTGCCGCCACTTCACCGGATGAATCCGGATCCCTCAAATCGGGAGAGAAGCTATTTTTTCTTCTTCACCTCGGCGTCCTTTTCGGCTTCCTCCTCCATCTTCAGAAGCCGCGTGTAGTAATCCCCGAATTCTTCGAGATGGTCCGTGGCGATCTCCAGGGCCCTCATCCTGCTGGTCGTGTGCTCCTGCTCCACCTTGATGCCCATGAGCAGCTCGTTGAGGTCGTATTTGGTGATCGCCTTTCCGTCCGCGCGGCCGCCCTTCATGGAATCTTTGAAATCCTTGATGTCGATTCCGTACTCCTTCTGGATGGTCTGGCGGTATTTCTCGAAGTCCCCCGGTCCGGCCGCAGCCGCGTCATGGGCCAGGGAAAAAGCGAAGGCTGTCAGAAAGAAAAGAACAAGAAACGCCTTTCGAGCAAATTTTAAACCCCTCATTTTGTCATCCTCCTTTGAGTGTAAGAATTTTTCGTGCAGCGTTAGAAAAGACTATCACACCAGAGAGATCTTTTAAAGACTCACTCAACACCTTCTACAATTCGAATTTCTTCAGCCGACAATTCGTAAAGCTCATACACCAGTCGGTCGATTTGCGTGTCGGTGGCATCGATCTGGCGCTGCACGAAGGTTTTCTCGTGATCTGTTTTCGCGGCCGACAACTGCTTGTTCAAAGACAGCATTTGCTCGACCAGCATCACCATTCGGTCGTGACGGGCCTTGTCGGCGGGATCAGTGAAGTCGATGAGGCGAATGGGAAGATTTTTGATAAAACGCGCCTCAAAGCTGAACCATCCTCCCCGCATCTGCGCCGAAATCCGCTTATTGAACCAGGAGAGGAGTTTGCTGTTCAGAAGCCCCAAGACATAGAAGTGGGAATATTCGGGCTTGACTAAAATACCATAACCTCCCGCCGCACCGCCTGTGAAAAATGCATCGCCAGACTCGTCCAATGAGAAGCGTGACTCTGGTGCGATATCGGGCGTGAATATTTTGGGGAATGACATGACGTCAAGAGCTTGGGCCCGTCCAAAAGCATACCAGTGTTCATGGCGCATCCTGCCATTTTCACGATTCTCGAGGTAATTGCGGTTGTCATTTAGGTAAGACCATGTCAGCGGATAGCATCGATTAAAATCCCTCTCCTGAATCAAAACCATCTTGTTCTGCTCGTTGTGGGCATAAGGAAAAAGGATAAGGCGTTTGGTCCGGTCCAAGGAATAACGGCGGCTGTCGCCACCTTTGACAAGGGGGTGAAGGAGGTTCGGTTCTATCCTGTACATGGCATTCTTTTCACGAGAATGAACCGTGACGTATTCCGGTGTACGGTTAATCTCTTCGACAATGTAAATCTTATCTGCGCTGGTTTTGATACCCTGAAATATTCTGTTCGCGACTCTTTCCAATGTAATCGGCATGTTGGAGAGGCGTCTAAAAAAATCGCCGCCTTCCGCGATAGTAAAATTCCATTCCGTAGGCGTTAAGGTGGAAGCGGCAACGTTGCCTTCTGTTCCGCTACCGTCGGTTCGCCATGCGTTTAGATCGTCCACATTTTTGAATTTGCATGATTTGGCGCCTTGCTTATCCAGAAACAGTAGACAGGTGTATGTCGTTGCCCCGGCAAACACCTGATTGTCACCGAAGTGAACCACTTGAGACAGGTGATTGCCATCAGCCAGAATCCTGCGCAGAGGCTCGCCATATTGGGCATTGAAGAACTTATGCGGCAGTATGAAGCCAAGGCGGCCCCGGGCATTCAGAAGGTTCAGACCCTTTTCGACGAAGACCGTGTAGATGTCGTAGTTCCCCTTTCCGGCGGCGGCAAATGCACTCTTGTAAAACTCCACCTCCAGCGGCGCCCACTCCTTCATGGTCTGAATGCGGATGTAAGGCGGATTTCCGATCACGAAATCGAAACCGCCGGACTTCATGATCTGCGGAAATTCCCTCTTCCAGTCGAAAACATTGATCCGGTGGCGCTCTTCGTCGTCGAAGATTCCCAGTTGCCGGTTGTCAAAGAAATCCGGGCCGATGAGGGAATTGCCGCATTTTATGTTGTTGCCCAGATCGGGTAGCGCCCTTTCGTGGAATAGCCTGAACTGGCTGGAGAGGGTCTGCTCATTTTCTCCTTCCAGAACTTTCAGGAGGAGCGAGAGCTTCGTCACCTCCACGGCCTGGGGATCGATGTCCACGCCGTAGACGCTGTTGAGCAGGATTCGCTTGCGCTCCGAGGTCGTGAGTCTCCAGTCGCCGCCCCGTCCCTGGCAGAGGGCCGGGGATTTGCCCTTCATCCACTTCTCCGGATCGTTGCCCGCATACCAGTCGAGATGCCAGTCCAGCAAGTGCTGGTAAGCGCCCAGTAGAAACGATCCCGATCCACAGGCCGGGTCGAGAATGCGGATGCCCGCGGCCTGCCGGGGCGTCGTGACTTTGCGACTTTCCACGGAGGCGGGATCGAAGCTGGAAGTTGAGGGGGAAAGCAGTTTTCCCACCGTGTTCTTGACAATGTAATCTACGATATAGGTTGGCGTGTAATAAACGCCCCCCGCTTTCTTGACTTCCGGTTTATCTTCAACGTTTGCCCGGTGCCCGGCCGTCAGGTGAATTACCTTTCCCAGGAACTGCTCGTAGACCTGACCGAGAATATCGGCGGGCAGGACCGAGAATTCATAGGGGCTGTCCGGGTAGTAGAGACTTCCGAAAATGTCTTTCAGGGTCTTGTCGTCGATGGCGAGATTCAGCGTCAGCGAATCGGGAGAGGCAGTCCGATCTTTTTCTGCTCGGAAATGGAAGAGCCCGGAATTGTATTTATCGTCGGCGGCATAGTAAATGCGGATCAAGCGCTCGTATACGTTGGCGCCATTTTTCAGGGCCATGAGTTGTCCATACATTTCAATGCCACGATCTTCACAGATGCGCAGGAAGATGATGCGATTGATGGTTAGGGTGACGGCCGTGTTGAGTTCCCTCTGGGTCAGGTGCGGATTGCGCAGGGCAATGTTTCTGGCCAGTCTTTCCCTCCAGGTTTCGATTTCCCGCAGAAAGGCCGCGTCCACCCCGGCCGTGCCCTTCTTCCGTCCGGCCTCACCCGCATATTGATCGAAAGAGCCCTTCAGGACGGCATCCTTCGAGAAAACTGATGCAATCTCCGTCCAGTGCTGGGGATAGTCGCTGTATTGAAGATATTTGATCCTTGCCGTGGATGCTTTGTCGCGATTGTCCGGCTTGATCCGGCAGTCGTAGACGGCGAATTCCTCGAAATCGGTAAGGATGGACAGGGGGAGTTTGGCGGACCAGGCGTAGCGGCGGAGCTGATAGGCCGGGCCGATGTCTTCGGCGATGTTGACGGAAGGTTTTTTCGCTTCGACGAAGAATTTGCGGCTTCCTCCGATTCGGAAGCAGTAATCCGGGGCCTTGGTGGCGCTTCCTACTTTGATGACATCTTCATGGATGACATCCTTGTACGCTTCGGCATATCCTGCCGTGTTGTCCACGTCCCAACCCAGTTCCCTGAATAGAGGGTCGATGAACTCGCGGCGCAGTTGCGTTTCGTTGTATTTGCTTGATTGGTAGGCTTCGCGGTTACGTTCAAAGCGTTCAACCAAGTCGATGATTCCCCGAGGAACATTCATCTGATCGCCTGCCTTTCCGGTTTATTTCCCTATCCCGACACCAGACGGATCGATAAGCGAACCCGTGCACTGGAAGATATCGCGTGATTGATTGAGGCATTTTTGATTCCCGGTGATTATCAATCATCTATTCTGAATGATTCATCGGGATCACCGCCGGCGTCCGCCCCAGCGCTGAAACGCAGCCAAGTAATCGGCTTATTTTTTCAAATGCCTCCATTTAACAGCAGCCTATTTGGACAGGATCATTTTTACGGAGATCAGGAGCAGCGCGATGCCGAATATCTTTTCCAAAAGAACACTTGGAATGTTGGTGGCGACCCTTGCCCCCAGAAGGCCGCCGATGAGGAAGCCGAGGCAGATCCAGCCGGCCACACCAAGATCGACATGACCCTGCCGGTAATAGGTCCAGGCCGCAAGGATGCCGATGGGCGGGACCAGGAGCGCCAGGGTGGTTCCCTGGGCCTGGTGGATCGTAAAGCCGAAGAGGAAGATCAGGGCCGGCACGATGATCGTGCCGCCGCCGATTCCGATGAGGCCGCTTAACGTCCCGGCGGCGAGTCCCAGCAGGACATAACCCGTTGCATTGACCATGGCGTCACCTTCATATCCGTTAAAATAGAATCCCGATTCGGTTCAACCGGTCTGCAGGCGGCACGGGGTTCGCTATCCATAAAGGGGCAGCACTGAACCGGTGAAACCCAGGGCAAAGACCCCGGCGCCCGCGAGAAACGCGGCGAGCGCGGCATATTTGTTCATGCGGGGAAAGTGGGCGGCGAACAGAAGAACGATGCACAGACCGAAGGCCAGGCAGAAGGGACAATAGGTCTCATGCACGATCTGGAAGCGGACCAGCAGGACTTCCCCGCCAAGGGCCCCGGCGAGCATGAGCGTCCTCAGATGGCCGGCCGGGGAGGAGAGTCTTGTTCTCTGCAAAGCGGCAATGGCCAGCAGGGAGGCCATGAACAGGATGCCCACGACCTTCAGGTCCACGCCGAGCAGTTTTCCCCGAAGCGCGGAGCAGGCAGTATCGCAAATCTGGTAGAAGATGACCAGCCCCAGGCCGATGACGGGCAACAGGATATCGACGGCGTTCCGCCATGCCGCGCCTGCCTTGGAATTTGACACTCGATCCGGCAAAGCCCAAACCTCACGGCAGCTTTTTGAGGGCACTGACGATGTCCGGCTTGCCGACGTGCTTCTCCCGCTTGTCTCCCCTGAGGATCACGCAGGTCGGCGTCGCGTCGATCCGGTCCTCCTGGATCAGGGCGTTGTAGCGGCTGAAGGCGGTTTTGGTGTCCAGCGACTCGTAGGCAATCCCCTTGCTCTTCAGAAGCGCCTCCACCTGATCTTTCCCGGTTGCGTTTCTACCGGCGGCTGAAGCGAACAGAACGTTCCGGACATATATGGCGTGTTCCACATCCCGGTTTTTCGCCAGGGCGTAGAGAAAGTATCTGGCGTACAGGGGGCTGATCGGGGTGTAGGGGACATCCACCAGCGTCAGGCGGATCGCCTTTTTCTTCAGCAGGCTTTTCAGAACGGGTTCCACCTCCGGCTCGAGCGCCCGGCAGGGCGGACAGAAATAATCCGTGTAGAGACGGACTTCGACGGCGCCCGCACCGAACGTCGGAAAGGGGGGGTCCGTCTCATGAGCGGCTGGCGCGATGTTGAAAAGGAGCAGAACGAGGATGCTAATGAACGAAACAGAGAATATCGCCTTTTTTGAGATCATAACCACGACTCCACGACCGCTGTTTGATGATGGTTGGCATCTCATGCATTTCCACCAACACAATGAGAGTGCCGGAATGCTGCCTTCCCGATACGAAGCGCGGCATGCGTCCATTGATCGAAGATGTCTCCTTGCCGTGCGGTAAATCGGGGACAGCGACTTTCACGATTCTTATACCACATTTTGAAGCCGGATTTCGACATTTTGTGCCGATCCTCTCCGGCTGGATTCAGATCGGTTTTTCTCTGCCCGGCAGGTTCTCCGTGCGTTGCCGCCGGATGGATGTGGCCGGGAAACTTCTCAGAACGAAAATTTCAGCCCGGGCGCGGCCCGGTTGTCGACGAGAATGGTAATTTGGACCGGCATGGTCATGACGTACTTTCTATCCGGCGATTTCACTCCAGATTTTTCGAATGTCCTCGACGCACGGAGCGTCGGTCTCCACGACGGCTTTCTCCTGAAGCTGGGCCTGAGTAACGGAGCGGTCATACCGAATGCGGCCGGCAACCCGGGCTCCCATCTCCCGCGCTTTCTGCTCGATCCGATCCGCCATGCCGGGATTCAGGTCCCATTTGTTGACGCAGATTGCCGCCTGGATGTCGAAGTGCCGTGTCAGAGAGAGCACCCGTTCCAGGTCGTGCGCACCGGAAACGGTCGGCTCTGTGACGGCCAGCACCAGGTCGGACCCGGTCACGGAGGCGATGACGGGGCAGCCGATCCCCGGTGGGCCGTCCACCAGAATCAGGGTACGGTTTTCCCGCTCCGCGATGCGCCGGGCCTCCTGCCGAACCGTGGAGACCAGCTTGCCCGAGTTCTCCGCGGCGATGCCCAGCCGGGCATGAACCATGGGTCCGCAGCGGGTCTCGGAGATCATCCACTCCCCGCAGAGGCGCTCGGGGAAATCGATGGCCTCGACGGGGCAGAACCGGACGCAGACGCCGCACCCCTCGCAGGCGACGGAATCGACGGAAAATACGGGTCCGCGGAGCGGATCTTCGCGCGTTTTCACGGCATCGAACCGGCAGTAATCGAGGCAGAGGCTGCAACCGATGCAGTCGTCCGCACGGATCACCGCCTCACGGCCACCGCGGAATTCATGCCGCTCCTTTATCTCGGGCGCGAGGACGAGGTGCAGATCCGCCGCATCCACGTCGCAATCCGTGATGACGGGACGGTCCGCCAGCACGGCGAAGGATGCGGCCAGGCTCGTCTTCCCGGTGCCTCCCTTGCCGCTGATGATCACGATCTCCCTCATGGTTTCCGCCCCTTCCCGTCGCGCTCCCGTTCCAAGCCGGTTGTGGCTTCTTTTTCCGCGGGCTTTTGCATCGTCTTCCCGATCAGGTACAGGAAGAGACCCCGGTATTCCGGAAGCGCATCCACGATGAGTTCCCCACGGGAGTAGGCCTCGGCAATGCGACGGTCGTCCGGGATTTCCGCGAGGATCGGAATGGCCTCGGCGATACAGTAGGTATGCACCCGGTCGTCTCCGACACCGACCCGGTTGATGACGACCCCGAAGTGCGTCCCGAGTTCCCGCACCGTTTCAACGGCCAGTTTCAGGTCGTGGAGACCGAAAGGCGTCGGCTCCGTGACGAGCACAACGAAGTCGACATCCCGAAGCGTGGCGATTACAGGGCAAGACGTACCGGGGGGCGCGTCCAGGATTGCCGGCAGATGGCCTTTCAAGTGCGCCTTGACTGCCCGAATGAGGGGAGGCGCCATGGCCACGCCGATGTCGAGGCGGCCCTGGATCAGGGTGATGTTTTCAGCCCGGATCGTTTCGACCACTCCGATGCGCCGATCCGTTTCCCGGATTGCCTTCGGCGGGCAGACCAGGGTGCAGCCGCCGCAACCGTGGCACATCTCGGGGAAAACGAGGGGAATGGTTCCGAAAGAAACAATGGCGTGATACGCGCAGAAGGATCCGCACTTCCCGCAGCCGTCACAGAGGGACTCATCCACTTGCGGGACCGGGATGCTGACCGTCTCCTCCGCTTCGACGCAGCCCTTCAGGAAGAGGTGCGCGTTCGGCTCTTCCACGTCGCAGTCCAGCAGCAGAACCGCGTCGTCAAGAACCCTGGCCATGTTCACGGCCACCGTCGTCTTTCCCGTGCCTCCCTTTCCGGAGGCGATGGCCAGGATCATGCCGAATTCCAGTGTCCCTCGACGTTGGCGGAATCCGCCTCTTTCAGTTCGCCGTCACGGTAGAGGTCGAGGGCCTCCCGAACGGTCGCGGCGGTGGTGTTGAAAATCCGGACACCGGCAGCCGAGAGAACTCGGAATGCCTTCGGCCCGCAGTTCCCGGTTACAATGGCCTTGACGCCGGCACGGGCTACGGTCTCGGCTGACTGGATGCCCGCCCCCTGGGCCGTATCCATCGTCTTCCGGTTGTCGATCACCGTGAATGTGTCCGTGTCCATGTCATAAATGAGAAACTTCGGGGCTCGGCCGAAACGGGCATCCAACGGCGCGTTAAGGTCTTCTCCCGATGTTGAAAACGCTATTTTCACGAAGGAACCTCCTTATCCTTTCCGGATCGTGCCGTTACCGGCGGCCTCGACCCTGAAGCCACTGCCGCCGGCATCGGCAGCGTTTTTGACGGCCTCTTTCAGGCCGCTGTTTCTTTTTCCATATCAGTGAGGCGCTTTCGGATCAGATTCAGTTCCGATTCCAGAATGTCGGCCTGATTCCGAAGGGTCTGTTTTTCCGCTTCAGGATCGGGGCTCGGATTGTACATCGGCTGGGCGTACGGCGCCGCATATCCGCCGAATTGCATCCAGCCCGGCCGGCCCGTGGCGTAGAACCGGTTTCTCCAACCGCGTCCCCCGCCGCCGAATCCCCGGCCAAATCCAAACCCGGTTCCGAAACCGCCGGCCCTTCCCGGCACCGCATTCATGTATCCGGGGACGCCGAAACCCGCACAGAAACCCGCCGCGCGCCCGGTCATCGAACCCATTCCACGGGGCCCTGTTCCATCTCCTCTTGGCATATTCTTGTCCTCCTTTCTTATTGTTTTGGTCCTTTTCTCATTCTCTCGTCATGGCGGTGCCGCACTGCGGACATTGCCGGTCAAAACAGGGCACTCCGCGCTGGTGGGGTTCCCGGTGCCCGCACTGGGGGCAGATACAGGTTCCCGCCGGTCCTGCCATCTTTGAGCCTCCCATGCGGCCCGGCCCCCGGCCTGTCCGGCCTGCACCGCGACCGCCACCCTGACCTTTTCCGATTCCTCTTCCGTTCATGATCGAATCCTCCCAATGGATAGTCTGTATTTCCCTGAACCGCCACCCGCCCCTCCCCGCACAGCCCGGCATGGCGAAGGTGTCTCCGGTCAGGCCGCCCCGGTTCCACGCCTGGACGACCTCCCGCAAGTCCCCGGCCACGAAAGGGATCACTCGAATCCCGTAGGCGCTGACCATTCCGTACAGGGGCCTGGAAATCGCGCCGCATACCAGCGTACCGACCTTCAATTGCGCCAGGTGCAGCGCCTTCTGCACTGGAAGCTCTCCGGACAACACCTGCTGCGTTTCCGAGATGACTTGCCCGGATTCGACCCTGACCAGCAGAATCTGCAGGGCGCTGTCGAAAACCGGCGCGATTCGATTGTTCCAGCAGGCAAACGCTGTGTTCATGAGAAGCCCCGCATAACCATTTTCCATTGGTATTGCATTCTTCGTACCAACACGACTTTAGAAACAGTAATAACTATATCTATATGTAATAAATGATTTATTTTTAAAATTAGGAAGGAAATGGCGTGTGATAAGAGTATCCTTAATGCTACTCTTATTTGCAGAGAAAGGTGCGTTAAAGCTTCTTTTTCCCGGTACGATGCGATCGGCCGTCCCGTTGCGGAAGGGATATTCCCAGCTTTTTCAGTCTCCGGAAAAACGTGGTCTTGTGGATGCCGAGTTCCCGTGCCGCCGCCTCTCGGTTGCACCCGTGCCGCTCCAGCGCCGCCCGAATGGCCTGAATGTCGAGAAGTTCGTGAGCGGAGCGGAAATCCGAATCCGTTCCCGCCGACTTGCCCCGCGCCGTGAGCTCGTCGGGGAGGTGGCGGATGTCAATGTCGCCCTCCCGGCAGAGGATGAAGGCCCGTTCGATTACGTTTTCGAGTTCCCGCACGTTGCCCGGCCAGTCGTGGGCCATGAGCAGGGCAAGAGCCTCGGCAGTGATTCCGCAAACGGACCTGCCCTGAAGCCGGTTGAAGTGTTGGATGAACTGCTCCGCGAGGAGCGGAATGTCCTCCTTCCTGCGGCGGAGCGGCGGGAGCTCCACGCGGACGACGTTCACACGGTAATAGAGATCCTCCCTGAATGCCCCGCTGCGAACCTGCTGCGCCAGGTCCCGGTTGGTGGCGACGATCACCCGAACTTCCGCCGTCTCCGACCGGGTTCCCCCCAGGGGTTCGTAGCTCCGGTCCTGAAGGACCCGGAGAAGACGAATCTGGAGGGCCGGGCTGATTTCTCCGATCTCGTCCAGAAAAATGCTGCCGCCCCGCGCGAGGGCAAAGCGGCCGGGCTTGTCCTTGGCGGCGCCTGTGAATGCGCCCGCTTTGTATCCGAAAAGCTCGGATTCGAGCAGGGTGTCCGGCAGGGCCCCGCAGTTCACGGCGATGAACGGACCCTCTCGGCGCAGACTCAGATCGTGAATGGTCCGTGCGATCAACTCCTTGCCCGTTCCCGTTTCGCCAAGAATCAGGACCGTGCTCGGACTCGCCGCAATGGCCGGCAGAACCTCGAATAATCGCTGCATCAGGGGGCTTCGACTCACGAGGTCGCCCACGCGCACCCGCCCTGCAAGCTCCTGGCGGAGGGCCTCCACTTCGGAGAGATCCCGGAAGGTTTCCGCGCCGCCGATGACGTGTCCATCACCGTCCCGAAGCACCGCCGTGGAGACGCTGATGGGAATCCGGTTCCCGTCCCTGTCGATGATATAACCGGATTTGCCAATGACGGGTTGACCGGTTTTCAGGGTTTGCTGAAGCGCGCAATCTGTGCCGCACATATTGGATCGGAATACCTCCGAGCAGGGACGGCCGATCGCCTCACGGCGGGAAACACCGGTGATTTCCTCGGCGGCACGGTTGAAGGAAGAAACGAGCCAGTCCGTGTTCACGGTAAAGACGCCGTCGGAGATACTCTCCAGGATTGAATCGTCAGGTGTTTTGGCAACGACATCTTTCTTTTTCCTGCGTGCACTCATTCCACTTGTCTCCGGTCAAAATGGATTCGGCCATTATTGCTCATGGCTGCCGACATTGACGCACTTCGATTCTCGCGGATTCCATTCGCCTGTCCGCCGCTGGGATCATTCGCGTCAATCCACGGAACGAAAATGGCAGAGAAACGAAACGCCCACCCCGGTCACGAGTTGGACCAGTCATCCGTCAGCCGAATGTTGTCTTGCGCCCAGAGGATGAGATCGGATATGGAGGTACCTTTGGGGAAAAACTCCGCGATACCTGCCGCCTTGACCATGTCCATGTCGTTGTAGTCCAAAAAGCCGCCGGCGGTAACCCGGACATAGGACATGTTCTCTTTTTTCAACAATTCCATGATCCGTGAGATGTCCTCGATTTTCGCCCCGGGCAGGGTCGTGATGCCGATATGGTCCACGGATTCCTGCAGTGCGGAAGCGACGATGGCCTCGGGAGTCTGATTTTCGATATACACAATCTCGAAGCCCGCCTCCCGAAAGGCAAAGCATAATCTTCCCACTGCATCGTCGTAACCGCTGCCCAGCTTCGTCATCAATATCCTGATTGTGCTGGCACTCATGGCATCTTCCTCCTTTGGATCCGATTCTTTGCCCATGTCTTTTCGTTAAAGGGAATCCGGTCCGATCCTGCCTTCAGGATCCCCGCCTTTTCCAGAATATACGCTTTTCGGACAGTGACCAGCCCGGCACACCTTTGTCGGAAAAATCAGCCGTTGGCGAGGAGAGCCGGATCAAACGGGATTTATTCGATCAAGACGATCAATGCTTCTCCCGCCGCGATGGGTCAGCCGGGCGAAATTTAGGAAGCGTGACCGATTCCGTCGCTTCATTCCAGATCACCTCTACGGGCATGTCGCAGATCACCTTGTGCGGATCGCAGCCAACGATGTTCGAGAGGATGTGGGGGCCTTCTTCCAGCGCGACCAGCGCCACCACGTAGGGAAGATCCTCCTGAAAAGCCGGGTCGAAGGCCACGTGGTACACCGCGTAGGAATAGACGGTTCCCCGGCCGGATGCCGTGATCCATTGGGTGTTCTTCGAAAGGCAATTCGGGCAGAGGAAGGCCGGAGGCCACCGCAAATGTCCGCAATCGCCGCATTTCTGAATGCGGAAGACATGTTGACGGCATCCTTCCCAGAAGGTTTGGGTATCCGCATTGATTTTCGGCAACGGCTTGGCAAGCTTCATCTGTTTATGCCCTCCCGAGGATATGGCAGGCGTGTGTCTGCAGGATCCCTCCGTTGTCGCTGCAGAGGATGATCTCCGGCGTCTTGTTCCCCGTCCCGGGGCCAAGCTGCCGCTCTCCGCATCGGCCCATCAACTGCATGACGCCCTCCGTCAGATGGGTCATGCCCATCTGGTAGGATTCGGAAAGCAGCCCTCCCGAGGTATTCACTGGCATACGGCCTCCGGGCTCGATGGTTCCCCCCTGAAGCCAGTCCCTTCCCTCGCCGGGGCCGAAAAACCCGTAGTCCTGAAGGGTGATCTCGACGGTGTATGTAAAGCAGTCGTAGATTTCGCAGGCATCGATGTCGTCCAGTGTAATCCCGGCCATGCGAAGGGCCGCTTCACCGGCCCGGCACGCACCCGTGGAACCCGCGAGTTGGCGGGCCGGGGCAGGATCGGCTGCGGGGTTGTGCATTCCCAGCCCCATGAGGGTGACAATCGGATGGCGGAGGTCTCTTGCCCGTTCCCGGGTGGTGACGATGCAGGCTCGGCCGCCGTCGGTGACGAGGCAATTGTCTGCCAGCCGAAGCGGCTCCACGATCCAGGGGGAACGGTCGTAGTCCGCGTCCGTCAGAATCCGTTCATGCATCATGGCCCGGGGATTCAGGTTGGCCCACTTGCGCTGCCCCACGGCGATCCGCTTCCATGTTTCGGGTCCGGTCCGGAACTCGTGCATGGCCCTTCGGGCGGCCAGGGCATATCCTCCGGTTGCACCGAAATGGCCGAAAACGGCGTCTTCGGTGTTCAGGCTGGAGAGCATCTTCATCATGCTGTCCCCCGAACGTCCGCAATGCCCATAGGAAATCAGCACATAATTGCAGATGCCCGCTTCGAGCACGCCAACTGCGTGCATGAGGTGGCTGCGGGATCAGTTGGCGTCCTGCGCCAGAAAGGCGGGCGAGAGGCCCAGGTGCTGCGCCACGAGGTACGGCGTCACTTCCGTCTCTCCCGCGGAGGGAGGAAAATGACGGTAGCAGATCAGTCCGTCCACGTCCTCCCGTTTCAGTCCGGCATCTGCAATGGCGTTGGCGCAGGCTTCCAGGTGAAAGCCGAGTGTGGTCCGGTCCGGAACGATCCCCTGGGAGGTGTAGCCAACGCCGACAATGGCGTACTTGTCTTTCAGACTCATCGATGCTTGCTCCTCTTTCTGTCGTTTCAGTGAAGGCCTCGCCGGTCCAGGGGGCGCTCGGCCGGAAAAAAAGCAGATGGTGAAAATCGAATCGTCCCGTTTCTACGGGTTTCCACCCCGACGCCGCCCGTTCCGGTTCGGACTCCGATCCGCTATTCTGCGGCGCCGAGAGCGCGAGAATTCATCGAATCGGCATGCCCGCCGCGTTGGTTGTGGTTTCGATCATCGTCCAGATGATCATCTGCCGGGAAAGAGTCAGGTGTTGACCCCCTCGGCGACCAGCTTTTTTTCCTGATTCTCGATCTTCCACCGGTAGGTGACAAACCCTCCCCGTTTACCCTCTTTTTTGCTCAACACCTCAACCTCGGCGGAAATCCGATCACCCGGGTAAACGGGTGTTTTAAACGAGATGTCGGTCGCCGAAACCCAGATCGCATCCGCCAGAAAGCCATGCTTCGCCATCAGCCCCATCATGCTTCCCATCAGGTGAATTCCGGGTGTGACCCTGTCCTTGAACCCCTTGTTCCTTGCAAAGTCGCTGTTTAAAAAACCAGGCAGATCCATGCCCGTCAACTGGGCCACGATGTCTATTTCGGTCCCCGTGATGGGTTTGGTAATTTCCGGCCTGTAGACTTTGCCCGTTTCGATCTCCTCGAAATACATCGGTCCACCTCCTTTGTTGCATTTTACACTGCAAAACCGCCCTTCAAAAAGAAGGATCTTCTTTGCCAAAGGTCCGGGTGAATATTTCAGAAGCCGGGATTGTGATCTTCCGTTCAGACAGCATTTTCCCGGGTTCCACGACAGGGTGAGGATGGCCGACCGTCAGCATCGCATCGATTCCCTTCTGCCGGATTCGATCCGTTGCACGGGACATCGCCCGGCAAAGAGGAAAACGGCACCAGTGCGTCGTTTCCGGCACATGTGTATGTTTCCGCAAAGGGGAACTTCGGAAAACCGATCTTGAGCCGTCGTGAGCTCGTGAGGCACAAACCCCTTCTCTTATGAGAAGCGGGGCTTCAATCCGGTTTCATGGTATCACCCTCAGCAAGGGTTCAGAAGGGTGGTTGATTTTTGACGATGACCTTTTTGATTACGGTTCTTTTGTGTTCCCGATTGTACAAAAAGTCAAGAAACAAATTTTTGTTTGCGGCACACCACGAGCCCGCTTTTCCCCGATGGCGAATAGCGGAGCGAAACCTGGGGGAAGATGGCGGCAAAGGAGGCGAGGCCGGCGTGAGCGAATTCTCTGGCATCCTCCGCGCCCATCGCCAGCATCCTCAGCGAAAAAAGGAATCTCAGCGCTGGTTGCCGCGGTGTTGCATGCTCCATGATGAAAACCGCTCCCGTCGGGCGGATCACCCGTTGCATTTCTTTCAGCGCCTCCCGCCTCGTCTGACCTTTCAGCTCATATAACGCGTGCGAACAGGTGACGACATCAAAACAATCCCTTCCAAACGGCAGGGTGAGCGCATCCCCTTCAATCAGAGTAATGCGAGAGGCGCCGGCTTTCGCCTGCGCCTGACGCAGCATTCCGCGCGAAAAATCATACCCGATCAGCACCGTGCCGGGGTGCCGTTTGGCGAACGCCAGGATCACCTCGCCCGTTCCGCAACAGACATCGAGCAGCATCCGTGGCGACTGGACTTCCGCATGGATCGTGTCAACGAGAAAGGTCCGCGTGTCGCTCCCCTCAGTTCGGGCGTGAATTTCAATAAACCGGTCATAGATGATGGAGAAGAGGTTGTAATACGCGCGCCGGCCGGATCTGAGATTTGCCACCATGACCCCGTTTCGGATTTGGGCGGACAAAAATATGAGATTTTCAAACTGCTGTATCGTATCCCGCACGAAGCAATAAAAAGTCAAAAGAATATTGCCAGGTCCGGGTATTAGCCTGCCGGAACATCCGGCCCGCTGTATGGATCACGGCGACCGGGATGCCGATAAAAGTCTGTCGTTTTTACATGTCGGCTTTCGTTACAAACGGCAGGCGAGATGTCCCGCACACGATCTTTTCCGGTGGTGGGAGCATCCATCGCCCGTGTGCCGTTTGAAAGATCCGGATGGACTGGCTGCGCCCGTGCTCGACGGCGGTGAGAACAGAAGTGGGAAAACGATGTCGCTCGTGCAGCAGGGCAGCCAAACCGCCAGAAAAAGAAACACGGAAATCACCGCCACGGTTGTGAATCCGAGCGTTACACCCATGGCCATGGTCATATGAAAAAGCGACGCCCAGGTGCTTAACAGGACATGGAGCGAATGCGGAAACTTCGTGCGGGGCCAACGGACAGCCATTGCAATCCCGATCAGGGCCAGGGGATTGACGAGCCACCACTTTTCTATGAAGCCGAGATGCAGGCCGCGGTTCGGCATCTGCAGCATCCATTCCGCCAAGAACGGAATGAGGCAGTCGCTCAGCGTTGCAATTCCAACGGATCCGAGGTAGCCAACCCAGAGTGTACGCCGGAATCCCCTTCCGCCGTGAATCCGGAACATGGCGGCCGTAACCATTGCGCTCAAGAGGACGTGCAGTGGATGAAATATCCAGAAAAGTTGTGATGACAGTGACCGGGGCGCCTCTCCGATGATCAGAGCGATCATGATCAGGATGCCGGACAATGTGCCCAGCGCCGTAAAGGGCGCATGCGCCCTCAGTTCTATTCGGATCACTACAGGCGTTGAGGATGCGTTCATGGAATCTTCTTTAAACGTTGGCATGGGTGTCCATTGCTTTTTCTCGGAAGATCGACGCCGCCGGACTCGGCTGTTCGAGAAAGACCGGGTCCGGCTACCGGAAAATCCGGCGGTGCGGTGCGATCAGAACGGATGCTCTTGTCCCGTGGCGGTGCTTTTCACTGATTCTCGGTCGTTCAGGGGGCGAGAGGGTCGTGCGTTCCCGAAAAGAACGCTCGGGGATTCCACTTAGTATCAATCGGAGCAGCCATTCCCGCACAGCGCCTTGAGCGTTCTTCGCGGCATTGTCCAAGATTAAAAATCGTCAGATTTTTTTAATACCGCTTCCCCGGACGGACTGAAGGCGATCCGCCCGGGGACGGTAGAAGCTTCGCAACGAATTGGATCAATCGAAGGCCATGCTGGTTTTCCAGACTTCCCAGACCTTGCCGACGAGGTCCGGTCCCGGTTTCAACGTGAGCTTGCCCGGTTTCCATCCCGAGGGGGTGGCCTCGGTCCCCTTGCTGTTCCGGACGTGCTGGAAGGCCTGGATCTGCCGGAAGGTCTCGCTGATGTTCCGGCCCACCGGCGGCGTCAGGACCTCGAACCCCTGGACCACGCCGTCCGGATCGATGAGAAAGCGCCCCCGCGCCTCGACGCCCGCATCCTCCAGGTACACGCCGTAAATGGCGCCGACCTTGCCCCCGCCGTCGGAGAGCATGGGAAAGGGGACTCCCCCCTTCACCATCTTGGACAGCTCGTGGTCGTTCCACATCTTGTGGACGAAAACGCTGTCCACGCTCATGGAAAGGACCTCCACGCCGAGCTTCTTGTAGTCTTCGTATTTTTCGGCGACCGCCGAAATCTCCGTTGCTCATACGAAGGTGAAGTCTCCCGGGTAGAAGCACAGCACCACCCATTTCCCCAGGAACTCAGAGAGCTGCACGGAAACGAACTTGCCCTGATGGTACGCCGGCGCCGTAAAGTCCGGTGCCTTCTTCCCGACTGTGATCATGGCCTTGACCTCCTTGATGATGGGTTGTTTCTCCTCCTCGATCTTCACCGGCTCCCCGACCGGGCCGCCGGTCGGCCGGGCGCACCCGGCCTTGATTTCTTCAGCCATACACAAATTCCTCCTTTCTCCCTGTTGTGATCGATGATCCTTCTTGATCCTTTCGACCGATGACCCGCAGGGCCTTTGCCGACCGGCCCAAAATCATTGTCCGATGGTTGCCGGCGCAATATTCAGGCGGCGAAGCTCAGCTTCGTGCCGGCCATATTGAGGATAAAACTCTTCCCCATTTCCTTTTCGATGTGGGATATTGCCTTCCGCCCCGTGCAGTGCGTCGGGATGATGTAGGCCGGGTTGAGCTTCTTCAGCGCTTCCGTGGTCCGGTCGATGATGGGCTCGAAAAGGGGGCCCGACAGATGGAAGCCGCCCATGACGGCGTGGACCTGCTTCACGCCGGTCACATCGATGGCATGGAGAACCGTGTTGACAATGCCCGAATGGGCGCACCCGGACAGGATCACCAGCCCCTTGCCCTTGAGGTTCATGACAACGGACGTGTCGTCTTCGATGGGGTCCCATGCCTCGACGCCGTTTTCCTGAAAATGGGCAACGGGGAAGCCCTTTTCGAAATCCGTCCTGCGGGGGACCTCGCCCAGAAAGAGGACGTCGCCGTCCAGCAGGGGGTAGGGCTCTCGCGACTCCACCACGCGCAGCCCGGCCTGCTCCGCCTTTTCCCGCGTGAATTGGGGAAAGTGGATTTTGATGCTCTCGCCGTACTTGAGATAGCGGGGGGATTTGAAGACCGCCGGGTGGAGGATCAGGGGGATTTCCTTTTTCCCGATCATTGCGGTCAGCTTCTCCATGCCCCCCGTGTGGTCGCTGTGGCCGTGGGAGAGGGCCACCGCCTCCACCTGGGTCATGTCCACGCCCAGCGTCTTTGCGTTGTAGGCCGCTCCGTCCTCGGAGAAGCCGAAGTCGAACAGGAGCGTTCTGGTCCGGCCGCTTCCCGTGGTTTTCACGACCGCCGCGTAACCGTGCTCCGCCAGGACGGAAACGCGGAAGACGCCGTCCCGGATCGCCAGCGCCCGGTTGACGACGGCGTTGTTGTCCATGGCGGTCACTTCGATATAGTTATCTTGCAGGGTCAGAATTTCGACCTTGTCGAGCTCGTTGATTCGAACGGGTGTTTTCATGATGCTCTCCTTATGGGATTGTTTTTCGGTTCGCGGTTTTTTCGCCGCCCGCCCTCAAAGCGGTTTGTCTTCCGGAAGCGCCTCGCCGATGGCCAGGCGGCAGAGGTCGCTGATCATGAGGTTGGCCATTCCCGCCGCCTTGACCTTCTTGCCCAGCGTCCGGTAGCACATGGGGCAGAGGTAAACCATGGCTTCCGCGCCCGAATCCTTTGCATCGGAGATGTTCTTTTCCTGGAAAGGCGCGAAATTTTTCCCCCGCGGGAAGAGCTTCAGGTTCGGCCCCGCCAGTTCGACGCCGCAGCAGATGGCGCTGACGCCGTCGTACTGCCGCTTGACCCGCTCCGCGCCGATCATTGCGAAGATCTCGTCGAGCAGGGGGTCTTTTTCCGGGGTGTAGCGGGAGGCGCAGGGGCGCTGGTAGGCCACTTTCATATTCAGTTTCCGAATCTCTTCCGGGTGCGCTTTCAGGTAGTCCCGCAGGTGTTCGAAGATCGGGATGGGCCGGAAGGGCAGGTTGATCCCGTATTCCGGCGCCATACCCTTGAGCAGGGCGTAACAATCGTCGTGGACCACGACGATTTCCTTGGCCCCGGATTTGGCCAGGTTGTCCACCAGACCCTGGAGACGGTCCCGCATGATCGATTCGTCCCCCATGTGGGCGAACAGGACGTTGCAGAAGTAGTGGCGGCCCTTGAGGAGCGGAAGACCCTCGAAAAGCTTTCCCTGAATCGCCCAGGGCATGCTGCCCTCCATGACGCACAGAGACATGGCGCGGTCCGCCTTCGGCACGGCTTTCGGTTCCCCCTCCGCCTTGAAGCGGTCCGCCATCTGCGCTTTCAGGGCCGGATCGGTGAAGTTGCCGGCCTCTTCCATCCTTTTCAGGATCAGGTCGAAGGGCCGGGCGTCCTTTGGGCAGTACTCGTTGCAGGCGATGCAGGTGACGCAGTCATAGAGCCAGTCCACCTTCTCGCCCTGGACCAGCTTTTTGAACGCCTCGCCGCCGCTTACGTTGTCAAAGGGAAGGTAGTGGCACCGGGCCAGGCAGTCTCCGCAAAAATCGCATCTCTCTTCGTGAAACATGAAAACCTCCTTGGTTTGTATTTAAATGCCTTGCATATTCCTGATTTGGGGTAAGAACGGGCCTCCGGGATATCACCGGGAAAAACGATAACGAAAAGATGCTTGCCAATGGCGCACAACTTCCTCATGATTTAAAACGATCATCCGCCCGAGTGTCGAAAACACCTTCCCCACGGTCCGCGAGCCACCCGGTCTTCACATCCTGCCGTCCGTCAAAAAGCGGGACATAAGGCTTGAGGTCCAGCAGCGGCGTTCCGTCCACGATGTCAACGTCCTCGATGAACAGCATTGTTCCCTCGACACGGACGAGCCGGACCACCGACAGGCCGATCGGGTTGGGCCGCCGCGGGGCCCGGGTGGCGAAAACGCCCCGCATCGCGTCGTCCAGGAAGGGTTTCACCAGCAGGGAATGCCCCCGGGAGAGGTGAAAGTGGTAAATGAGGATGATGTGGGAAAAGCCGTCTAGGTCTTTTAGCCCTTCGCGGTAGCATTCATCCAGCACCACGGTTCCCGCAATACCCCTGGCGCCAGCGGGCTGGATGGGCATGTTCGCTGTATCCCGGAATGGGGAGTGGATGACGCCGATGGGGCGATAGGCGATCTCCTGATCTTGCATTACGTATTCTCTCACATTTTCCTGGCCGCGTAAAGCTGCCGCAGGGAATAGTTCTGATAATCCTTGAAAATATTTTCCGGAATGCTTTTTCGAAGCACCGTCATGCCCATACCGGCGAGGTCCGCGGCGCTGAAGTGGCAGGAGGTGTAGCCGGTCACGATGATATGGCCGTTGCTCCGCAGCTGCGGCAGGGTCTTCATCAGGATTCTCAAGGCTTTCTCGCGAGTTGTCACCTGGCGGTTCAGGAGCCCGCAGAAGATGACAACTTCGAACATCATCTCCGGCGGCAGAAGGGTCTCGATATCCTCCGCGTCGCCGAGGAGCAGGCCGGGGATATTCTTTTCCAAGGCGGCCTCGATATTGTCGGGATTGATGTCGATCCCGCAACATTCGATTTCTGCCATACGGATGCGGCCGGTTTCGACCAGGTTGCCGCACCCGCACCCCTCCCAGTTCCTTCCGGAACTTTTCTCTTCCCAGGCGGACCGGATGGCGGCGAGCAGGTCGCCGCTGCCGCAGCCCATGTCGATCAGATGTTCCGTGCATTCCGCCGAGACCCGACCGGCCCCGCAAAGATGCTCGGATCAGAGGCACGCCTTGCGCACATCGAGGTGCGCTTCGATCGTTTCAAAGGCATTGATGACGGCGGGGTAGATGAATTTCCTGTATGTCTCGAACTCGGGGCTCTCGTCAAATCTTCCCCGGGGGACTGACCTCCCCCGGTTTCTCTCCGGTACGATCAGTTCAAGGTCATTGCTTCCCTGACGGGACAGGTAGGATGCCAGCAGAGCCTCCTCCCATTTTTCGACGGGATATCCTTCAATCTCGGGCCAGAACCCTTCGATGTCTTCCGGCCGGACACCCTCCACCAACGCAGCCACGTGACGCAATTCCCGGTCCTGGGAGGCCGCATTGACGATCTCTCCCTGAAGGAACTGGTTCCCCCGGTATTCCATGAGGTTGAACCAGAAGCCGGTGCAGGCGGCGGACGGCCGTTCCCGAATGGACGCGAGCATCCGGTTGAACTCCTCTTCGGTCGCAACGGAGTTCTGCCGGGCGGGCTGCTTCCACATCCCGCTTGGGAAATTCTTTTCCTTCATGATCCGTCCTTTCGATGCTCCCTGTACTCGGGACTGCTTCCGCACCGGCAACCGGCTCGCCGCGGTTCCTTCCCCCTCACAAACCCCTTTGAACTTTTGCCGCGCTCGCTACATAATAGCGGCGACCGTCGGTGAGCATCGTTTTCACCTGCCCGGCTGAAATCAGAGCCTCGAGCCCCTTGATTGCCTCCGTCACATGGAGGCCGTAGGCGTCTGCGATATCCTCGGCGGTGCAAGGCCGCCTTGCGAGCAGCGCGCGGATGTCTTCCTGCCCGACCGGGAATCCGGCGGCGCGCCTGCCGTTCCGTTTTTCCTCGCCCAAGATGTCAACCGGTCCCGGGAAGAGATCCCTGAGGGCGAGCATCTGTTCCCGTGAAAGCGCATATGCGTAATCCTCAGCCGGCGGTCGCCGGACGGTGTTGAGCTGGACCCGTTCCGGGCGAATCCACCTTGCCAGTGCGGCGATTGACTCCACCTCCGCAGGGATGCCCGTGATCCCGGCGAGGAGGAAAACCTCCAGCCATACGGATTTCGGAAATTTTTCCGTGAATTCGGCAAGTCCTCGAATCATTGCTTCGAACGGGATATCTCCATGCGGACGACTCACGTGGTGGAACAGTCGTTCGGTGCCTGCATCCAGGGACGGGATCACCAAGTCCGCCTCCATCAGGGCATCCCGGACTTCCGGCTTCCACAACAGCGAACCATTGGTGAAGACGGCGACCGGGATCCGGGTCCGTTCTTTGATCCGGCCGATGAGATCGCCGATGCGGAGATTCAATGTCGGTTCTCCGGAGCCCGCCAGGCTGATATAGTCAGGTGCAGGACCGGCACGGAGTTTTCGGTCCATCTCCTCGAGAACCTTTTCGATCTCCACATAGTCTGCCCGAGAGACGGTCTTGTTCGTCGTGCGCCCCAGATGGCAGTAGACACAGTCGTAGGTACAGGTCTTGTACGGTACGAGATCAATCCCCAGAGAGTGTCCCAGGCGCTGTGAAGGAACAGGACCGTAAACATGCCTGAAACCGGATATCATCGCTTTTTCACTCGGTCCATTGCAGCCGCTCCCCCTGTTTTCAGCGGAAGTATCCGGAGAAAGCGCTTTGCCTTCGATTGCGCATCGGCCTTGAAAGGGAGACTCCCTTCGTTTCATTCCGCCTTGTCAGTCAATCCTTGACTGGCCGGCACGTGTCACCCGCTATATTGACGATTCCATTAAGCGACGGAGACTCTATGAAATGGTGTACCGCCAGGCGCAGAACCATTCCGCCGGATGTTGATCGGGCGGGCAGCCGACACATTCGCAGCGG
>MTKZ01010316.1_pt1 | contig 31283 bp, 28 predicted proteins | sample 1042781 | NCBI WGS metagenome assembly MTKZ01 (sample SAMN06212207, study PRJNA360539) | anaerobic digester metagenome | biome: Wastewater treatment plant; material: sludge; isolation source: anaerobic digester fed with sludge from wastewater treatment plant | place: Denmark: WWTP Viborg ...
GTGCTTACTACTTTATCAACACAATAGGACATTTCTAAATTGCTGAGATTAGGACATTTCTAAATTGCCTTGACATCGGCGTGTAGTAGCAAATTGCTTCTCTTCTTATGGCTGAGCTCATTCTCTTGCAGCAGAGCATCCCAATTTTCAAATATTCTCGTCCTCGCAAGCGAAGCAGCCCGTGCCCGCGAAGCAGGGTATGACGATCTGCCTTTACAAAATCAACATAAACGCATGATTCGTAGGCCGCGATTGGAAGCACTGCACACATCCTCTTTGAGAAGCCTTGATGTGCTTCCAATCCGCCATCACGCCTTCGATCCTTCACAACAAATGAGCCTTTTCATACAGATCAACATTAAATGCGATTTGAGGGCACGTTACGGTCGTCCATAAATTCGCTCAAGGTGCCCTCAAACTCGCCCTATGAAAAACTTTGCCAGTGTAGCTGGGTATCAATTCAGCCAGGGAAATCACAAAAAATTGAAGGAAAGTGAAAACATACACTGATCTATCAATTACTCCGTCGGATTTATTTCCGGCTTTGGGTCATGAGCCTTGTCCTGAAAACACTCGATCAGCGCCTGGTTCACCAAAGGCGGCACCATAGTGCTCACATCCCCACCTAATGATGCAATTTCCTTGACCGTTGACGAAGACAAGAAGGTGTTTTCTTCAGTCGTGATCAGGGCAATTGTGTCAATATCAGCACCAAGGCGGTTGTTTGCCAGCGCCATGCGGAATTCGTACTCAAAATCCGAGAACACCCGCAATCCCCTGACGATAGCCTTTGCGCCAATTTCCCGGGCGAAGTTGACCGTCAGACCGGAATACCCGACTACTGTGATCCGAGTCTCGTGTTTCAGAACTTCCCGCACCAAGCTGATGCGCTGGTCTGGAGAAAAAAGTAGATTCTTCAGCGGTTTGTCGTAGACTGCCACAACCACTTCATCGAAGAGGCTTGCGGCCCGCATGGCAATATCCACATGCCCATAATGGATGGGGTCGAACGTACCTGGGAAAACAACTTTTGTCATCAGCTCACATCTCCATTACCATCATCGGATGGTAAGATCTTTTCTACAGCCTGTTTCAAAGGTAAATGCTCGGATAATTCCAGCCCAGGGTCTTCTTCAAGCACTTCTTCCGCAACCTCGCGGGCAAGGTGGATCAGGCGAACATCCGCCAGGGAAGCCATTTTGAATTCATTGAACCCTGCCTGCCGGGTGCCCAGGAAGTCTCCCGGACCTCTATCCCGCAGATCCTGTTCTGCCAGAACAAAGCCGTCATTTGTTTGGGTCATGACTAACAGGCGCTTATTTTCGGCGATATCTTCCGTGTCGGGGATCAGGAAACAGTGTGACGGCGCGTCGCCACGCCCCACCCGACCGCGGAATTGGTGCAACTGCGCCAAACCAAAGCGGTTGGCGCCTTCAATGATCATGATCGAGGCGTTGGGAATATCCACGCCAACCTCGACTACCGAAGTGGAAACCAGGATGTCGAAGTCGCCCTTGCGAAAACGCATCATTACTGCGTCCTTCTCAGCAGGTTTGAGCCTGCCGTGCACCAGCCCCACCCGCAGTTCAGGGAAGACCTCCTGCTGAAGGCGTTCCTGCTCTTCCACCGCTGCTTTGACTTCCTCATTTTCACCCGCTTCCACCAGCGGGTAGATGATGAAAGCCTGGTGTCCAAGCTCCACCTCATCCCGGATGCGGTCATAAACCCTCTCGCGTTCCGTCGGAAAAGCGATGCTGGTGGTGATGGGGATGCGTCCTTTGGGCATTTCATCCATCACGCTCACGTCCAGCCCGCCAAAGACAGTCAGCTGCAGTGACCGCGGGATCGGTGTGGCGGTCATGACCAGCAGGTGGGGATTATCACCTTTGTTGCGCAGTGCCGCACGTTGGGCAACGCCGAAACGGTGCTGCTCATCCACAACTGCCATCTGCAGGTTCTGGAACCTGACCGGGTCTTCGATCAGCGCGTGTGTGCCAATCAGAAGTTTGATGAAACCGCTTTTCAACCCTGCCGCGATTTCTTTGCGATCAGACGTGGAGGTATCCCCAGTCAATAAACGTACCTGGCCAGGTTCAAGGAAGGCAGCCTGTTTTTCCCGGGGCTCGGTCATTAACCGCAAGGAGGTTTGGTAGTGCTGCTCAGCCAGGATGCCGGTGGGCGCCATAAAAGCTGCTTGCGCGCCATGAGAAATGACCATCGCCATCCCAACCAGTGCCACAATCGTCTTTCCAGAGCCGACATCTCCCTGTAGCAGGCGATTCATCGGATGCGCGCTCGAGACATCCTTGCGGATCTCATCAATCGTGCGCAACTGAGCACTCGTAAGTTCATAAGGAAGCGATTCGACACGAGACTGGAGCCAGTCATCCGTTACCGGGTATGCTTTGCCGCTCATCTCCAGCCATTGACGCTTCTGCTGGATGATGCCAAGTTGCTGGAGGAAAAGCTCATCGAATGCCAGCCGCCTCTGAGCAGCCACAAGCGATTTCATATGATCCGGGAAGTGCACTTCGTTTAAGGCTTGCTGCAAGCCAATCACGCTGGCACGCTGACGGATCTTCTCAGTCAGTGTCTCGCCAACACGGGGAGCCCAGTACTTTAACGTTGAGAAAATCGTTCGGCGCAGCCACTTTTGGGTGACTTTTGCCGTCAGCGGATATACAGGCACGATGCGGTTGGTATTCAACTGCTGCTGATCAATGGGTTCATACTCCGGGTGCCAGATAACAGGACGCCCAAGATACATGTCGATCCTCCCGGAAATTGAAATCATCATATCCTGGCGTAAGCTGCGCATGTGCCATTCCTGGTTGAACCAGAGCAACCGCATGCTGCCTGTAGTGTCGGAGACGACTGCCTCGATCAGAGTGCGACCTTTTCGGTTTGGGATCCTTACAATGTTATTCACACTGGCAACAATGGTTGCTTCCTCGCCAATGCGCAGTTGATTAATGGTCTTTAATTTCGAGTAATCGTCGTAACGACGTGGAAAGTGATAAAGCAAATCACGGATGGTGAAAATCTCAAGTTTGGCAAGGTTCTTTACCTGGTTATCTCCGACACCTCGGATGACCCCTACGGAGGCGTCCAGACCGATCTGAGGTTGAGTGGGCTTTGACGACGGTTCTGAGTTTTTCGTGCTCTTCGGTTGGCTGGCTTGTTGGGGTTTTATCGCCGTAGGTATAGGTGGTGTTGGCTTTATAACCGTTTTTGGTTGCGCCGCAAATTCGCTGCCAGGGGCGGGAGGAAAGTTGCCAATCTCTGTCAACCCCAGCCAGGAAGTCAATTCAATCAAATCTTTCCTGCGATCCTCAGGAGTTTTGCTTTCATATTTTTTCAGTAGCTGGGAGACCTTGGTGATCAAGGACTCAGACAAACCAGATTCACGCGCTTCGGAAGGCCAGGAGCTTGCGAGGGCACCGAAACCTCCCAGGATCGCAGTGTTTTGATAGCCTTTGCTGCGTTCAAGCTTGATGAAATTTGCGTACTTTTCTGTCACTTTTAGCATATCAGGACCTGCTTCCCTCGCCTAATCATAATCGATTTGCGAAGGTTTTCCTATTGAGCACGTATGGTTGACCGCCTTCTCAAACCACAAATCCCATAGGGTTGATGTACTTTGTCGACGACAAAACCCGTTGGGTCGACGCCTGCGTCTGCCTAGTTAAATCAAAAATGTAGGTCGGAATGAGACCGCCTCAGACCGTTTGCCCGTAATACATTTCTCGCGGGCTCACTCCGACGTTTATATCATCGGCGAATAGCGTTTTTCAATCTGGGTGACCCCTTCACAACTCCTGCGGTCGTAGGGTTGACGCCGCACAACGCTTCCCCTTCCGGGATGCGTAAACCAAGATGTTGTGGAAAAGGCAGGCTGTATGGTGCCGAGAGATTGGTAATACATTCAGTCGTAGGTCAGGTTGCGCAGTTCAACCTGACGTCGGGAGCCTGGATTTTTTGAGGGCTTTTTTGCCAACAATCGTGATGTCAACCTCAACCCCATTCACTTCGCTCAAGGGCAGGCAGAAGAACCTGACCTAGGTGCCGATTACACCCCACCTAAAGCAGCATGAAATCGCAAGTACATATATATTCTACGCGCAACAAGCTGTTTATTTAAAAAATTATATTAATTTTTTAGTTGGATGTGATGAACAAATCGATGAATAGTACAAAAAAACGGTCTTGCGACCGTTTCTCAATTTCACTGAAAATCCTACTCAAAGGCTATGATCAACTGGTAATGCGGCTGACCGCCTTCATGTATTTCTATTTCTTTATCCGGGTATCCCTCGCGAACACGGTCACCAAGTTTGTTCACCTGCTGTTGGGTGATGCCCTCTCCATAAAAGAAGGTTATGCGCTCAATTTCATCGAGATTGGCTTTTTGGAACAGCTCATCGAGCGCTTCTTCAATTGTTGGTGCCGAGGAAACCAATTTACCATCGTGCAGGGCAATGACCTGACCCTTTTCCACTTGCACACCTTCAATCTCCACTGACCGCGTTGAAATGGTTATCTCTCCGGTATGCACCTTAGTGATCGCCTCACGCATGGATTCTTCATTTTCCTCGAGAGTGCCTTCCGGGTACAGGCGCAGCATAGCGGCAAAGCCCTGCGGCGCGTTGCGGGTCGGGATGATCGCGATTTTTTTAACGCTCACCTTGGCAGCATTCTGAGCAGCCAGGATGATATTCTTGTTGTTTGGCAAAATGATGATTTTGTCCGTGGGCAGGTTCTCAAAGGCTGCCACCAGCTCTTTGACGCTGGGGTTCATGGTTTGTCCACCTTGCACAATGGCTGCGACGCCAAGGCTGGCAAAAATCCGCGACAATCCTTCGCCGGGAGAAACTGCCACAACTGCTACTTCGCCTGGATTAACCGTAGCCAGCGTCAGCTTGGATTCTTCTTTGTTGCGACCGTTCAACTGATCCTGGAGGTTTTCCATCATGATTTTCTTGACAACACCCTGGCTTTCGGTGTAAGCAATCGGTTCATAACGTTTATCGAGAGCAGTATGGATGTGCATGCGGTAAATGCCATCACCCTCACCCACCTGGATGCTAGTGCCAATTTCGCTGAGTCCGTCGTAGTATTGCTCCAATGTGAAATTGCCGTTGGGAGCAAAATCAATCACGACTTCGTAATCCTGTCCCTCTTCAACGGTCTCCAGGGCATGGCTCAGGTCAAGCTCCGCAAGCGGTCTCAGAACTGCGCCAGACGCATCCAGCGATTGACCCTGCAGCATACGCAACATGCCTTCGAAGATGTAGAACAAGCCCATACCCCCCGAGTCCACCACGCCGGCTTGTTTCAGGATTGGCAGCAACTCCGGGGTGTGTTTCACGCTCTCATCGCCGGCTGCTACGATCGCCACCAGCATTTGGCTAAGACTGGAATCTTCTTTTAATGCTTCTTCTGCTGCCGTTGTCATATCCTTGATAACGGTCAGGATCGTACCTTCCACAGGGCGAACAACGCCTTTGTAGGCGGTGTTGCGGCCTTCCTGCATGGCGCGCATCAGCAAACCGGTATCCATCGTTTCGTAATGGTCGAGCGCGCGTGAAAAACCGCGCCAGATCTGCGAAAGGATCACGCCGCTGTTGCCCCTGGCACCCATCAGGGCACCCTGGGCAAAATGACGACCCGTTTCACCAACGTTGGTTGAGCGATTTTGATCGGCTTCAGCAAAGGCGGCTTGCATGGTCAGGACCATATTGGTACCGGTATCTCCATCTGGCACCGGAAAGACGTTTAAAGAGTTGACATACTGCTGGTTGGTCGTCAACCAGAGCAGACCAGCTTCAAAGAGCAGCATGAGCCCATCGCCATTTATGGGAGACTGCAACAACCGGTGGCGTTCAGCCTCATCAGGCAGGGTTCGGGATATATCATTCATTCAGCACCTATTGACTTGTTAATCTGGGTTACTTATTCTTAAGCCCCTGACATGGACATCTACCCGTTTTACCGGGATTCCCATGGTTTTTTCGACACTATACTTGACGCTTTCCGCAACCGAATCCGCTACTGACTTGATGCGAAGACCGTATTCGATGATCAGATTAAGTTCAAGACTGACACCATCTTCCTCTGAATTAACTAAAATCCCCACATCGGCTTCTTTTTTGAAAAAGCGAGAGACGGTTTCAGCAGGACTCGCTGGCGCGAGGCTGATGACGCCGTAAGATTGTAAGGCAGCATTGCGGGCAACCGTTTTGATCGCCTGCGGGAGAATGTAGATGCTGCCTTCCTGGTTACTTTGAGTTGTCATAGAAATCCTCTTTCTCCGCTAATAAAACCTTGATTCTTTTCTTGTTATCTGGTATTATAATTTCTTGCGTGTGTAGAAGTTGTACACGAGCAGCCAGAAATTATAATGCATATGAGGTAACAAAATGGCAAAGTGCACTCAATGTGGTAAAACCACAACTTTCGGTCATAATCGCAGTCACTCGCTGGTGGCAACCCGGCGTAAATTCCTGCCCAATCTTCAGCGCGTTTCTGTGATGGAGAATGGCAGAAAAGTTCGTAAGGTTCTTTGCGCACGCTGCATCAAGACTTTGACCAAAAATTACAACTAGTTTGTTAACCCACAAACGATCAAAAAGTCGCGCTTGCGGCTTTTTTGATTTTAACCCAGAGCCTCTCGCAAGGCACGCACCCCACCAGCTATTCCTCCGGGGTGTTTAAATACAGCGTTCCCAGCCACAAAATTTCGCGCGCCTGCTTCATAATTTGCCCTGATGGTGGCAGCAGAGATACCGCCATCCACCTGGATGATAGCCTTTGATCCGTGGGCATCGAGAATTGACCGGGTGCGTCTAATTTTTTCTATGGATTGCGGAATGAATTTCTGGCCACTGAACCCAGGGTTGACCGACATGATAAGCACCAACTCAACCATATCCGCAAGATATTCCAGTGCATCCACCGGTGTACCTGGATTGAACGTCAGCCCGGGTTTGACGCCCAGTTCGCGAATGGTCTGAAGCGTGCGGTGGATGTGCGGGCACGTTTCGTAGTGCACTGTCAAGATATCCGCGCCGGCGTTGGCAAATGCTTTCAGGTGCTTTTCAGGTTCAACGATCATCAAATGTACATCCAGAGGCAGCGATGTCGCTCTTTTGCAGGCTGCGACAATATCCGGACCAAAGGTAATATTCGGAACGAAGCTTCCATCCATAACATCAATGTGGAGTGCGTCGGCGCCTGCCGCTTCACAGGCTTGCAGTTCTGCTCCCAGTTGGGTCAGATCAGCCGACAGTATGGAAGGGGAAATTAGGGCAGTCATGTTACCTCGCGTCAGGGTTTGAGTAATAGATAGACGTAGAACCAAAAGGGGATCAATCCTAGCAACAATGTCGCCGCAAGCAAACCCAATGACCAGGTTTTCCAATCGATGGTCGACCTTGCCTGGATGTCGTGAATAGTTTCTGTATAACCTGTCCCTGTTGCAACGTGAGGAACGGGCTTGAAACTGGATTGGGGAATTTGCGCTGGTTCTGGTTGAGGAATCACAGTTGCTGGAGCTGGTGTTGGAGTGTGAGCAGGAGGGTCCTCAGTTGGTACAGGGATTGGCTTCACCTGTTCCATTCTTGGAAGTTGCTGCAAGTTTTCATTCGTGAAAGGAACCGATCGATCGGTCTCGTACAACCCCATCAGAAGCCGTCCGAGTTGGTCAGCCGTGCGATAGCGAGCCGAAGGTTCCTTGGAAAGCACCTTGAGAATGATTTCCTCCAACCTGGAAGGGATGCTGGTGTTGTAATAGCGCGGTGAAACAGGGATATCCTCGCGATGCATACGCGCAAGTTCACTTGAATCTGAGGCTATGAATGGCAACCTGCCAGCCAACATCTCGTAAAGAATGACTCCCAAGGAATACACATCGGAAGCCGGAGAGGGGGGCATCCCGCTGGCTTGCTCAGGAGAAAAATAGTGTGGGGAGCCCCAAACAACTTCACTGCGTTCATCGGGAGAAATGGTGGCTAACGCTCGCGCAATGCCAAAATCAGTCACTTTCAGGCGACTTTCCGGTGTGACAAGCATGTTATGGGGTTTGATATCGCAATGCACCAGCCCGGCGCGATGGGCGTACCCCACCCCACCGCACGCCTGAATCATCAATTCGAGTGCTTCGCTGACGCTGAAACGCTCTTTTTGTTTGATGAGCGTCTTCAGGTCCGTTCCTGGCATGTATTCCATCACGATAAACAGGTGCTTTTGATCAAGCCCGAAGTCGTGTACGGTAACAATGTTCGGGTGGGAAAGGTTGGCGGCGGCTTTTGCTTCCTGGCGGAAGCGTTCGCGAAAGGCAACATCCTGCGAAAAGTCCTCACGCAGAGCCTTAACCGCAACATAACGCTCGAGCATCAGGTCTTTGGCTTTGTAAACAATTGCCATCCCGCCTGTGCCCAGCGTTTGTTCCAGTTGGTAGCGGTCATTGAGTATGCCCAGAGTGCTCATACCTTGTGATTATAATGCAAATCGAAGGGTGGTCAGGTCAGGGTGCAGTACGAAGATGATCACCAGGTGCCAATCCTGGTTTTTTTCTAAATCTAAAAAACAATTCTCAAGACCTTGTACACACTGCCGCGCTAATTGCTTCGGGCTGCTTGATTTGCCATCTTTCAGAGGGATAAAATCCCACCTCCGTACCGAGCTTTATAAGTGGCTACGCGCAGTCGGATTCTACATCCCGTTCTGACCCCCTGGAAATGCGGAAAATCCAACTTTCTCTGCAAATTGCATGCCCAATCGCTTGCATTATTGGGATTATGGGTCTATAATGTGTGCAAGATTGTCATAAAGTGTCAGAAAGTGTCACAAAACTGATGGAAGCGCTGGTAAACCGGCGCTTCGCCAATTAAAGGGAGTTTAGAACAAATGTTTTACGGAAGGTTTGAGCACAACATTGACAAGAAAGGGCGGATGACTGTCCCCTCCAATTATCGGGAACAAACCACCGGCGATCTTGTTTGCGTGACCAAAGGCCTTGACGGAAACCTGATGGCCTATTCCAAAGACAAGTTCGACATTATCGCTGACTCGATCAACAGCCAATCCATCACGGATCCCCTGCTGCGCTCCATGCGCCGCGAGATCCTGGGCGGTTCTGCTGAACTCACTTATGACACAGTTGGCCGTGTCCTCATCCCGACACACCTGCGGAAGTTTGCCGGCATCGAGGAAAAAGTGGTCATTATTGGGGTTGGAGACAGCTTTGAGATCTGGGCTCCTGAGCGGCTTGACGCGGAAGAAAACGCCAATGGTGACCCGAAAGCCAACGCTGAACGTTGGGCGATGTTCAACATTAACACTAGAGGAAATTGAGGAAAGCGGTGAACGAAGTCCCCTTCCCGCACCGCCCGGTACTTTACAAAGAAACAATTCAATATCTGGCTCCCTCGAGCCCCAAGCGTTACCTGGATTGCACTGCCGGTGCTGGCGGTCATTCTGAAGGCATCCTCATCGAGAGCTCCCCTGACGGGGAACTTCTGGCATTGGACCTTGACCCCCAGGCAATTGAACTCACCAGGCAGCGCCTCAGTCCTTTCGGCAGTCGCGCCAGGGTGATGCATGCGTCTTACCTGCGAAGCGCTGAAATCCTGCAAGAAATTGGATGGCAGGGCGTCGATGGGATCGTGATGGACCTTGGCGTGTCCTCCATGCAGCTCGACCAGAGCGAACGCGGCTTTTCCTTCAGACATGATGGTCTGTTGGACATGCGCTTTGACTCCTCACGGGGTCAAACTGCTGCCGACCTGGTGAATAACCTGGATGAAGCCGACCTGGCAGACATCATCTGGCGCTATGGCGAGGAACGTTACTCAAGGCGCATCGCGCGGGCAATTCTGAGAGCCAGACCCTTGATTACTACGGGGGAATTGGCAGAGGTCGTGAGGAACGTGATTGGCAGAACCAAAGAAAAGCAGGATCCTGCGACCAGAACCTTTCAAGCATTGCGAATTGCGGTCAATGACGAACTCAAGACCGTTGAACAGGCAATACCAAGCCTGATCGCACTTTTAAACCAATACGGACGCCTTGCGGTCATCAGTTTTCACTCCCTGGAGGATCGACTGGTGAAGCAGGCCTTTAAACGCGAAGGCAGCGATTGCATATGCCCTCCCGAGCAGCCCATCTGCACCTGTGGGCACAAAGCAAGCGTCCGGATATTGACCTCCAAGCCGATCACAGCATCGCCGGAAGAGGTTGAAAGCAATCCGCGGTCCCGCAGTGCGAAATTGCGGGTGGTTGAAAAGTTATAAAGGAATGGCACGGAAACTGCATGGAAAAGGCTATGAAAAAGAATCTCTTACAAGCCTATAAACAGGCGCCATGGCGGACGCAGATCCAGTGGATCGGTATTTTTTTGCTGGTTCTCATCGGAATCGCAGTGGTTGCTGGCGTTTACTTGATGGTCAGCGGGCGTGCTGCTGCAACCGGCAGGCGCATCCAGAACCTGGAAGTTGAAATCAGTGCCCTTGAAATGGAAATTAACGATCTCAAAACACAATACGCCGAAGTCTCTTCAGCAAAGTCTTTAAACGAACGGGCAGACGCGCTAAATATGACTTTGCTGGATCCGCTTGAAGCGATGTACATTGAAGTACCGGGCTATGTTCCGCCTTCGCAGCCAGCGCTTGCACCTCCCCCAGCCGTTGAAGAGATCAGCACTCCGGTGCTGTTGCCTGAATTTTCCGCATCTTTGTGGGATTGGCTCCGGTTGAAAGTATTCATCGAACCAAGCCTTCCCGTAGAACCGACTGAAAGCGTGACCACAGAGGTTGCGCCTGCTCCGACAGAGGTGGCTCCATGAAAACCACAAATTGGAATCGTTTCTTTATTATTTGCGTCCTTGCAAGCGTGGTTGCTGGTGTGGCTGGCGTTCAACTGATCCGCATCCAGAACATTGAAGGCGCAAAACAGATCCTGGCAGACAGCGAAGCCTATCAGGGCATCAACCGGATGATCTATCCTGAACGCGGGAGCATTTACGACTCCGATGGAAGACTTCTGGCGGGCAACGAAGTGATTTACGAGGTCGGTCTGGATCTGCAGGCACTCGAAGACGGACAGCGGGAAACCGTTGCTTCCGTAGCCTCAAGCGTACTTGGCCTGGATTATGCCCGGGTTCTTGGCTATACACAGATGACTCCAGGCAATGGAAACCCCTTCTTCATTGTTCTGGATGGCTTTGTCAGCAAGGACAAAATCGCGCAACTTGAATCTATTAAAGAAGACTATGCCAATCGCGCCACCAAACGCGGTGAGGTTCGCCCAAATCTCAACGGTTTAGTCTGGACCGCAAACAACAAACGCAGCTACCCCGAAGGCACCCTGGCTTCCAACATCCTGGGGTTTTACAGCTTCCTGGACCGAACAGACGGCATTGGTTATTTCGGCGTGGAAGAAGCCTACGACAAACTCATGGCAGGCGAGCCCAAGCAGGTCTACTCTGCCATTGATCCGAACCTCTTGACTTCGATAGAGGAAGTCCCCCCGGGTGTCACAGTGCAATTAACCTTCAACCGCGAGATCCAGGCAATGACCGAGGCCAAACTAGATGAGGCAATTGAATGGTCTGGCGCTGAAAACGGGACCATCATTGTTTATAACCCTGAAACCGGTGAGATCATCTCCATGGCAACAACCCCCCGGTTGGATCCCAATGAGTATTGGAATTATTCTGAGATTTTCCCAAATCCGAAGCCGTACAACGCCGCCATAAGCAGCACCTACGAACCCGGATCGGTCTTCAAGGTCATCACCATGGCAGCCGGCTTGGATTCTGGCGCAGTCAAACCAGAGACCATTTTTAACGACACCGGCTCCCTCTACGTTGGTGGAGCAACCATCTACAACTGGAACATGGGCGGCTGGGGAGAAGTTGACATGACCGGTTGTATGCAGCACTCGCTGAACGTCTGCCTTGCCTGGGTGGGAATGGAGCTTGGACCAGATCGATTCTATTCGTACTTGAAATCCTTTGGCTTTGATCGCAACACAGGCATCGACTTGGGTGGCGAAAGTCATTGGCCTCTGAAGCTGCCTGGTGATGGATTGTGGTACGAAGTTGACCTAGCGACCAATTCGTTCGGTCAGGGTATTTCGGTCACCCCCATCCAGATGGTAACTGCAATCGGTGCAATCGCAAATGATGGAAAAATGATGGCACCCCATGTGGTTAAGGCGATGGTCATCGATGGCAAGCAGTACAACATCGATCCCGTCGTTGTTAGCACTCCTGTCTCAACAGACACCGCACACACTCTGACCTCGATGTTGGTTAACTCGCTTGAAAATGAAGCATCCAACGCCTTAGTCGAAGGCTACAGCCTGGCAGGAAAAACCGGTACCGGTGAAATTGCCACGCCGCTCGGCTACACAAACTCCTCCACCAACACTTCATTCGTTGGCTGGGGTCCTGCAGAAGATCCAAAATTTTTGGTCTACGTCTGGCTGGAAAAGCCTGAAATCTCCATCTGGGGCTCTGAAGTGGCAGCTCCTGTCTTTGCTGATTTAGTCAAGGACCTGGTTGTCCTGATGAACATCCCCCCCGACAATATTCGCCTGGCTGATAAGCCCGGTGATAACAGCTTCGCGATATCGGACTAATAACAATGTTGACTCTAAGCCACGTTCTAAAAGCTCTCGCACCAGCGGTGAATTTCCAGATAACACAGGATTTTGAGATAGCCTGTGGCTGTGTTGATTCTCGCTGTGTCAATGAAAAAGGGCTTTTTGTGGCGCTTAAAGGTGAGAACACTGATGGTCACCATTTCGTGGACCAGGCGTTCGCCAACGGGGCAGTTTTAGCTTTAATCGACCAACCAATCGAAAGCCAATACCCGGTGGTTGATCTCAATCAGGAAGTTTTCGAACTTCCAAAACGCGCTCCCTTTAGCTTACAGACACCTGACGCGCTCAAAGCGTTGCAGACAGTGGCGAAATACTGGCGGCAGCAACACAATCTGACGGTGATAGGTATCACTGGCAGCGTTGGAAAATCCTCCACCAAAGAACTCATCGCCTCAGTCCTGGGAAGTCAGATGAAAACCCTGAAAAACCAGGGCAACATGAATAATGAAATCGGTCTGCCCCTGACGCTGCTCTCACTAACCGAGGAGCACAAGGTAGCCGTGTTGGAGATGGGTTTCTATGTGGCGGGTGAGATAAAACTCCTCTGCGATATCGCTCAACCTCAAATCGGGATTGTTAGCAATGTTGGTACTGTTCATGCCGAGCGGGCTGGCAGTATCGAATCCATTGCGCTTGGAAAAGCCGAACTGGTCGAATCACTGCCCGCCTCGCCTAATGGATTGGCAATTCTCAATTACGATGATCCTTTCGTGAGAGACATGGTTGGTCTGACTGAGGCGCGCATTTTCTATTATGGTCTCGATCCTGAAGCCGACCTCTGGGCTGATAAAGTTGAGAGTCGCGGGTTGGATGGCATTCGCTGTCGCATGCACTACCAGGATGAGAGCCTTTATGTCACCGCTCCCCTGATCGGACGCCACTCGGTCTACACCATGCTGCGTGCTGCTGCAATTGCACTCAACCTTGGAATGGACTGGGGCGCGATCTTTGAAGCCTTCAAGGATAACCGCGTTCAGCTGCGTATTGTGACCGTACAGACAGCATCAGGCGCTGTGTTGATTGATGACACCTACAATGCTTCCCCCGATTCAACCATGGCAGCGCTGAATTTGCTGGACGACCTGAAGGGTCGAAAAGTGGCAGTGCTTGGGGATATGCTGGAACTTGGACGCTACGAAGAAGCCGGACACAACAAAATTGGCATGCGCGCTTCAGAAGTGGCAGACGAGATCGTCCTGGTGGGCACGCGCAGTCTTATGACCCGTGACGCCGCTGTTGAGAACGGGTTCCCTGCTGATATGGTTCACTGGTTCAGTGATTACCAAGGCGCAACTGCCTATCTGCTCGAAACCCTGAAGTCCGGTGATATTGCCCTGATCAAAGGTTCCCACAGCATGCATATGGAAAAAATTGTTTCAGCCCTGGAGGATGTGGACTAATGCGCGGCTCTTCACTGGCAATCGCAATCAGCAGCATCAGCTTTTTACTAACCGTCATTTGGGGAAGTCCATTTATTCGCCTCTTGCGGCAGCTAAACATCGGAAAAATAATCCGGATGGATGTGCCCGAATCCCACATGGCCAAGATGAACACCCCAACCATGGGTGGTTTCATGTTCCTGATCCCCATCACCTTGTTGACCGTCATTCTGAATGCGGTGTCCCTTTTTGGCTCACGCTTGATCGGATCCTCCATCCTGGTGCCATTGGCTGCCATGTGGGGATATGCACTGATTGGTGCGGTCGATGATTGGGAAGGCATTCGTGGACCGAGGCGCGGACTGGGTATGAGGGGCAAGACGAAATTCTTGCTGCAATGCCTGGTAGCACTGGTGATAGCCTATATGCTCATGGAGGTTCTCCAGGTTCCTCATCTCCTCTGGCCGACTTCTCCGGAACCTCTCTACCTGGGTTGGCCTTACATTTTTATCGCGGCTTTCTTCATTGTCGCCTACTCCAACGCCATAAATCTGACCGACGGGATAGATGGTCTGGCCGGCATGATCTCGATCGGCGCTTTCGGCGCATATGGCATCGTTGCTCTTATGCAGGGTCAGGTCTACCTCGGGCGATTTTGTTTCAGCATTATCGGAGCACTGGCAGGTTTTCTTTGGTTCAACGGCAAACCCGCTGCACTCTACATGGGCGATACCGGCTCGCAGGCTCTGGGAGCCACCCTCGCAGTGGTTGCCCTGATGACAGGACGCTGGCTGTTCCTGCCCTTGATTGCAATCATTCCCACCGCCGAGGTCCTCAGTGTGATCATCCAGGTGCTTTACTTCAAGGCAACCGGTGGCAAACGAATTTTCAAGAAAACCCCGATCCATCATCACTTTGAGATGATCGGTTGGGAAGAGAACCAGATCGTGATGCGCTTTTGGCTGATTGAGCTGATTGGCGCCATGCTGGGACTTAGTTTGGCATTTATGAGCTGATGAAAACAAATTATTCAGGTAAAAAAGTAATCGTAATCGGAGCTGCCCGCCAGGGGTTGGCAATTTCGCGCTTCCTCTCAAAAAGAGGAGCCCAGGTCGTCTTGACGGACTCCAGACCAGCGCAGGACCTTGCCGCAGAAAGCGCTTCCTTGAACGACCTGGCAGTTGAATTTGCCTTTGGTGGTCACCCGGAAACCCTGCTCGAAGGAGCCGATCTTGTCTGTGTCTCTGGTGGTGTTCCCCTGACCATCCCCTTCCTCGTAGCTGCACGAAACCAGGGAATTCGTCTTAGCAACGATTCTCAGATTTTCCTCGAGGAATGCCCCTCCACTGTGGTCGGCATAACAGGTTCAGCGGGAAAAAGCACCACCACCGCCCTGGTTGGATTAATGGCGCAAAAACACTTCGAAGTCAAGAATAGCAAGCATCGCGCCTGGGTGGGCGGTAACATCGGCAACCCCCTGATCGATGACCTTGATCAGATGGACGAGGACGATCTGGTAATTATGGAACTTTCCAGTTTTCAACTGGAGTTAATGACAAAGTCGCCACAGGTTGCGGCAGTTTTGAACATCACCCCCAACCACCTCGACCGGCACAGTTCGATGCAAGCATACATTGAAGCAAAATCCCGCATCCTGCGCTTTCAACACCAGGGTGATGTGGCAATACTGAACCGCGATGATGAAGGCTCGTGGGATTTGCTGAACGAAGCTCGCACGGACGTGATCAGCTTCGGCTTAAGAGCTCCAGGTTACCGCCAGAACGGCACTTACGTGGACAAAGACCAGGTTATGCTGCAAATCGGCAACGACAAGCTCAAGATGCTGCCGACAGAGTGGATCAACCTGCGCGGTGAACACAACCTCTATAAGGTGCTGGCGGCTTGTGCAATCGCTGCAGGTGCTACGATTGGCCTGCCAGGTATCCAGTTGGGAATTGAAACCTTTGATGGCGTTACCCACCGCCTTGAGCTGGTGCGCGAGTTGAATGGTGTGCGTTGGTACAACGACTCGATCGCCACCGCCCCCGAACGCACCATTGCTGCCATCAACTCCTTCGAGGAACCCATCGTTTTACTGCTCGGCGGGCGCGATAAGAAACTACCCTGGGATAAGCTTGCTCAATTGATCCGCAGACGTGTCTCACGCGTGGTGATCTTTGGTGAAGCAGGCGACCTGATCGCCGAAGCCATCGGTCCCAAAAAACCGGGTCAGGCGATGCATTCCGTCGTCCGTTGCGCCACCTTGCAGGAAGCCATCAAAACCGCACACAACCAGTCGGTAGCGGGAGATGTCGTGTTACTCTCGCCTGGTTGCACCAGCTATGACGCCTTCAAAGACTTTGAAGAACGTGGTCAAGCCTTCAGAAAATGGGTGAACGAACTATGATCAACGCAACCACTCCCAAATCCCACCGCCGTACAAACGTCCAATCTCTCTCGTTTGATGTCGGGTTGCTGCTAATCGTCGCAAGTCTGCTTGTCGTTGGTTTATTGATGGTCTATTCCTCCAGTTGGGACGTTTCGATGACCATTAGCGACAGCCAAAATTCGATTTTCCTGAGGCAAGTTCTCTGGGTGGCACTTGGGGTCGTCGGCGCGACGGTGCTTAGCTTTTTCGATTACCACAACTACCGCAAGCTGGTAGTTTGGATGATGCTATTCGTTATCGGCGCGCTTTTTGTGGTTTTGGTCATCAGGGAAGTACGTTACAACTCAGCTCGTTCATTACTTGGCGGATCCATTCAACCGGCTGAATTTGCCAAGCTTGTATCCATTTTGTACTTATCTGTCTGGCTTACAAACAATAAAGACATGCTGAAGGATTTCAAAAATTACTTGTTACCCTTATCTTTTGGCATCGGTTTCATCGTGGCTCTGATCCTCGCGCAACCTGACCTCAGCGCAGCCCTGACAGTGTTGATGCTCGGCATCATGCTCCTTTTCCTGGCTGGCGGCGATTGGAAACATGTCACCATTGTGATTTTGGTAGGCTTTTTGGGCGCTCTCCTTCTCATCAACGTCATGCCCACAGGGCGCATTCGTTTTGCACAGTATTTATCCGGGCTTGAAAACCCGACCCAAAGTTCCTATCACATCCGTCGTACCTACGAAGCAATCATCAAAGGCGGTATCTTTGGGGTGGGCCTTGGAAAAGCAAATACCAAGTTCACCGGTCTGCCCCTGCCTCACACCGACAGCATATTTGCTGTGCTGGCTGAAGAAACCGGGATTGTCGGCTCCATGGTCGTGATCATGCTCTTTGTGCTCCTGATCTGGCGGGGTTTCAAGATTGCCCGCAATGCCCCGGACCAATTGGGTTCCCTCCTGGCATTTGGTCTGACAAGTTGGATCGTGATCGAAGCTCTGATCAATGTATCGGTCATTGTTGGTTTGCTGCCCTTTGCCGGAAATGCTCTTCCCTTTATCAGCGCGGGCGGTTCAAGCATGGCTGCTACGATGGCTGCCATTGGGATCGTTATGAATGTTGCTCGGCAGGGGACGAACAAGACAGCCTCTGAAAGGAGTACAACCAGTGCGACTGTTGATTTGCGCAGGCGGGACTGGCGGCGGAGTGTATCCGGCGCTGACCGTTACGGAGAGAGTGAGTGATGACACAGACATTCTGTGGGTCGGCAGCGAAGGCGGCATGGAAGCTGAGCTTGTCGCGCGGGCAAACTTGCCCTATCGCGGCATCCGAGCAGCTGGTGTCCACGGGGTCTCACTCAAACAATTACCTGGTAACTTGGTGAAACTATGGCAAGGTTACAAACAGTCAAAGCAAATAATCAAGGAATACAAACCCGACGTGATGATGTTCACAGGCGGGTATGTGGCAATTCCAATGGCTTTGGCTGGTCTGAAGATCAGAACTTTGCTCTTTGTGCCGGATATCGAACCCGGATTAGCGCTGAAAACCCTTGCCCGCTTTTCAGACAAGATCGCGGTGAGCGTGGAAGATTCGCGCAGGTTTTTCAGCAAGAAGGAGAAAATTGAAGTGACAGGCTACCCACTGCGCCAGGAATTGACGAAATGGACCAAAGCTGATGCGCTTGTCTACTTTGGTCTTTCCAGCGAAAAACCTGTGATCCTGTTTACCGGCGGCAGCAGCGGCGCTCGCTCGATCAACAAAGCGGTCCTATCCATTTTGAGCGATCTCCTCAAGCGCTATCAGGTCATCCACCTGACAGGGCATCTCGACTGGGATACGGTAAGGGCTGCAACCGCCAACCTGCCGCAAAGCTACCAGGCTTTTCCCTATCTTCATGAAATGGGTGCGGCTTATGCCGCAGCAGATCTCGTGGTTTCACGGGCTGGCGCATCCGTTCTGGGTGAGTATCCCTTCTTCGGTCTACCGGCCATTTTGGTGCCTTATCCTTACGCCTGGCGCTATCAGAAAGTCAACGCAGATTACCTGGTGGAACGTGAAGCCGCCGTTTTATTGGAAGACCAATACCTCCAAACCCAGCTTTTACCCCAGATCGAAACGCTCATTCAGGACAAGGCACGCTTACAGCACATGCAGCGGTCAATGAAAGCACTCGCGCAACCCCAGGCAGCAGAACGCATCGCGCATTTGCTCTACGAAATGGCGGAGGGATAGGGAATAACATGGTTTCTCTCAACATTTTGTTTACCATCTTTTTAGTGCTCTTTGGAATAATCGGAGCGGTTCGTGGTTTACGCAAAGAACTGGTTGTGATTGTCTCGGGGATCCTGGCACTTTTTATCATTCAGGAAGTCCTACCTCGCCTCTTAGGAGATCTATCCGGGACAAAAGTCCTCTTCCTCGATTTGATCGTGTTATTTGTCTGTGGCTTTCTTGGCTATCAGACCCCCGCCTTCCGCCGCTTTGCGGAATCTGGACGATTTAATAGGGACACTCCGATGGAGATGATTTTGGGTGCTGTATTCGGAGCCTTAAACGGTTACTGGCTGGTCGGATCAGCCTGGTATTTCATTGACAAAGCCGGTTATCCCTTTAGTTGGATCGTTGCACCAGACACCGCTACTGAAGCTGGTAAAAAGGCAATTGAACTGCTGCAGAACCAGGTGCCGCAATTATTGACAGGCAACGGACTATATGTGGCAATTGCGATTGCAGTTTTGATCATGATCGGAGTGATGATTTGATGCGTAAAGTGCATTTCATCGGGATTGGCGGAACGGGCATATCAGCCATTGCTCTCCTGTTGCTTGAAAAAGGCTGGCAGGTAAGCGGTACGGATAGGTCTGCTTCACGCTACTTCGATGCGGTCACCGCAAAAGGCGCATACACGCTCCTGGGGCACAGCCCCGAACTGGCGCTGGCAGCGGACCTGATTGTGCGCTCCTCAGCAGTTCGTGATGATGATCCTGAAGTTATCGCCGCCCGCGAGCAGGATATCCCGGTCCTCAAACGCAATGAATTTCTTCCGGAATTGACTGCTGGTTACCAGACACTCGCGGTTGCCGGCTCCCACGGTAAAACCACCTGCACTGCTATGTTGGTCACCATGCTGCGCGGTCTGGGCGTGGACCCGACTTTCATCCTCGGGGCTCAAATTCGCCCTCTTGCAACCAACGCCCATGCTGGCTCAAGCGACGTCTTCGTCATCGAAGCCGATGAATATGACTACATGTTCCTCGGCTTGAATCCAAAATTCAGCTTGCTTACTAACGTGGAGTACGACCACCCCGACTTCTTCCCAACTCCGGAAGCTTATAACCAGGCCTTCGCGGCTTTTATCCGCCGCACACAACCTGGCGGAGCAGTAATTACCTGCGCCGAAGATGAAGGCGTGCGCAACCTGCTGGCAAGTGAAGATTTTGACGGTGTAAAAATCCTGACTTACGGATATAGCCCGGAATGCATTTATCAAATACAAGATGTTCGCTGGAATGGCGATGGATACGACTTCAACCTTATCCATACCCCATCTCAACGCGAATTAGGTCAGTTCTCACTGAGTGTTCCTGGTCGGCATAATCTTCTCAATGCAGCCGGAGCACTGGCTGTCCTGCACCAGATGGGATTGAACACATCCGCTGCAAGCGAAAGCCTGGCTGAATTCGCAGGCACTGAACGGCGCTTCGAAGAGGTCTGCCATAGCGGTGACACCGTGGTGATCAATGATTATGGGCACCATCCTACTCAATTGAATCTAACCCTTGAAGCCGCCCGTGAGCTATATCCTGACCATCGCCTTTGGGCAGTCTGGGAACCCCACACCTTCTCGCGAACCGACCGGATGCAGAGTGAATTTACCACAGCACTTCAGCGAGCTGACCGGGTTGTGATCCTCCCGACCTATGCTGCCAGGGAGTCCATCGAGACCGACACTCCCCGCCGGATCGCAGAGGATATTCCGGGCTCAAAAGCAGCGTACTTCCACAATTTTGCTGAAGCCGTTGAGTATGTTGCAGAGCAGGCTACCGGATTGAATATTGTGATTGTTTTTTCTGCCGGTAAGGGTCCTGAATTTGCGAACATGCTTTGTTTTAGATTGGACATGGGGAGGCAGAATGACTGAACTGCCGCTGCGAAAACTCCAGGCCTTGTTTGGCGACAAACTGCAGGAAAACGTGCGCATGGCAAATTACACTACCACGCGTGTCGGCGGACCTGCGAGCGGATTTATTTCAGTCTATACCGCTGATGAGATGCGCCGCACAGTCAAGATCTTGTGGGAACTGGATGCCCCCTTCCGAATTCTCGGAAGCGGCTCAAATCTGCTGGTCAGCGATTCGGGTTACAAAGGCGTAATGGTACACAACCGTTGTCATAATGTGCGCATCGACACCAAAGGCGAACAACCCGTCATCTTTGCTGAAGGCGGAGCGAATCTCGGCGCGGTTTCGCGCCAGGCCAGCCTGCGGGGTGTTTCTGGCTTCGAATGGGCAAACAGCATTCCGGGCACAGTTGGCGGAGCCGTTTATGGCAACGCTGGCGCGCATGGCTCAGACATCTCCACCTGCATGATCGTTGCGCAAGTCATTACCAAAGACCACGGCGAACAAAGCCTCGACAGTGAAGGCATGGGCTTCCGATACCGCTCCAGCAAATTCAAGCGCAACGGAGAAGCTGTGGTCATCTTGAGCACCAGTTTCTCCGGGATAAAAGTGGAACCTGAAGTTACCCAACGGGTGCTGGAAGAATTGACCGAAAAAAGGCGCAAAACCCAACCTGTTGGTCCTTCATTTGGTTCGACTTTCAAGAATCCTAAAGGCGACTATGCTGGTCGGCTTTTGGAAGCGGCAGGAATGAAAGGTGCGACATCAGGGCATGCTTCCATCAGCACAGTGCACGCTAATTTCATTCTCAACGATGGCGAAGCAACCGCGCAGGATTACTACAGGCTGATCCGCCTGGCACAAAAAACTGTGAAAGAGCAATTCGATGTCAGTCTCAAGCTTGAAATCGAATTGTTAGGTGAATTTGAAGATGACTGATAAGCTGAATCTGGTTCTGATCTTTGGCGGACGCTCCGGCGAACACGCAGTCTCACTGCGCTCTGCTCAATCTGTTCTTAACGCGCTGGATGAAAACAAATACCAGGTTTTCCAGGTTGGCATCACTACCGAAGGGCTCTGGCTCTACGGCTCGAATGCCCACAAAGCTTTTCTCGATGGCAAGCACGAAACACTTCGCGAAGCGCTTATCCTCAGCGATAGCGGCAAGCCTTACCTCTACATCCGCGAGGGAAACAACCTCGAAAAAATCACACCAATAGACGTGCTTTTCCCGGTCCTGCACGGCACTTTTGGTGAAGATGGAACCATCCAGGGTTTATTCGAGATTCAGAATTGCGCCTATGTCGGTGCAGGTGTTCTGGGCTCATCCGTTGCAATGGATAAAGCTGTTTGCAAGCACGTGATGCAGTCCATCGGTGTTCCGGTCCTTGAATACGCAGTTTTCTCACGCCAGGATATCCAGGAAAATTTAAAAGAAACTATCGAACAAGCAGAACAGGTCGCACCCTACCCACTCTTTGTCAAACCAGCCAATTTGGGATCCTCGGTGGGCATCAGCAAAGCACGCAATCGCGAAGCTCTCCAAAAAGCGCTCGAGCTGGCAGCCCGCTATGATCGCCGCGTTCTGGTGGAAAGGGGCATCTCACCCAGAGAAATCGAGATCAGCGTCCTGGGCAACACCGAAGTGCAATGTACCGTGCCCGGTGAAATAGTTCCGGGTGACGAGTTTTACACCTACAAAGACAAGTACCAGTCCGGCGACCCTGAGGTTGCCATTCCAGCCCCCCTGCCAGCTGAACAGTCTACACTGCTGCAGCAATACGCTGTGGATGCTTTCAAAGCGATCGACGGCGCGGGATTGGCAAGAGTGGACTTTTTGATCGACAAAGCCACAGGCGAAGCCTATTTCAACGAGATCAACACCATGCCTGGTTTCACACAGATCAGCATGTACCCGAAACTCTGGCTCTACTCAGGCTTAAGCTACACCGAGTTGGTCAACCGGCTTGTGGAGCTGGCGCTTGAGCGCAAAGCCGAACAGGATGAAACCGTCAGGAAGTACGAGGAGTAAGATGGCGAGCGGATCCAACAGAACAACCAGGGCAGATGAGGTGCGAGCCCGCCGAAAGATTGAACCGGTGCGGCGCAAACCCATCCCCGCCAACCCTTCAGTGCGTGTCTCCAGGGACGCTCAAAACGCCTCCAGGGTGGTTTCACGCCGATCCTATACGAGCACCCAATACACCAGATCTGCAGCTACGCGCAATCGCAGTCGGGTCTACATGCCCACTGGCACGCCCGGCAGCGAAGTTCGCCTGCCTGCCCTGCCCCAGTTTCGCTTTAGCTGGCGCCTGCTCTCGGGTCTGATCGCTGTTGGAATGATTGTCCTGCTCTTTATGATGGGAACCTCAACCGCTTTCGCAGTGGACCAGGTCAATCTGAGCGGCGGCATTCGCATCCCGGCAGAGGAAATCGCTCAAAAGTTGGATCTTCAGGGCGAACCAATCATCAGTGTCGTGCCTAATGAAGTTGAAAACCAGATCCTGGAAGCATTCCCGGATATCAAAGCTGCTGAAGTCAACGTCAACATGCCAGCAGGCATTGACATCCTCATTGAGGAACGCATTCCAGCCTTGCTGTGGTTGAAAAATGAGGAAGTTGTTTATTGGATAGACCAGGACGGCTTTGCTTTTACCGTTCGCGGAGAAGCAACCCTCCCCATCAGGGTTTACGCCAACAGTGAACCTCCCCACCCTTTGGGATGGGTTGCGCCTGAACTTAGGCTGGAGGACGACGAAACTCAAATCGAGGAAGCGCTCCCCCTGGTGGATCCTGCCTTTGTCACGACCGTGCAAAAACTGAACAGCATCAAGCCTGCTGAAAGCCCAATGTTATACGACGAAATGAATGGGCTCGGCTGGATGGATCCCCACGGCTGGCAAGTTTACTTCGGTGATGATGATGAAAACATCGATTTGAAATTAATCGAGTACACCAAGATTGTTGAGACCATTCTGGATAGAAACTTGCAACCAGTTTTAATCAGCATGGAATTTCTACACGCACCTTATTATCGTTTGGAGCCTTAATTATGGAAGAAGAACCGATTGTTGTTGGATTAGATGTTGGAACTGCAAAAATCTGCAGCCTGGTAGCCAGAGTTGAAAATGGCAGCAATTTGCGCATCCTGGGGGTGGGCATCGAACCTACCAAGGGCATACGCAAAGGAATTGTGACCGATATCACCGCTGCCTCGGAATGTATAGCGCGCTCGATCGAGAAAGCTGAACGGACATCCGGCTTTGAGATCAACTCTGCGATAGTCAACCTGGCTGGGATGCAAGTTTCATCCACCATTAGCAAGGGTGCCGTAGGCATCTCTGGACGGGTGATCGACCAGGAAGATGTCTATCGCGCGCTCGATTCCGCCCAGGCTATCGCTGTACCCCACAATCGCGAGATCGTGCACGTGATTCAACGCGGTTTCAGCGTGGATGGTCAGGAAGGCATTCGCCAACCTGTGGGCATGCACGGCTTCCGCATGGAAGTGGAAGCCCACATCATCACCAGTGCTGCTTCTTCGATGGAAAACCTGCGCCAGTGCATTTCAATGTCTGGGATTGATGTTTCACAATTTGTCCTCAACCCCCTCGCCTCGGGAGAAAGTATCCTCTCCGAAACTGAACGCGAGATGGGCGTGGCAGTCATCGATCTTGGCGCTGGCACCACCAGCGTGGCGATTTACGTCAAAGGAGACGTTTTCCACGCTAACGTTCTGGGTGTCGGCGGCGACCTGGTGACATCAGACATTGCCCAGGGTCTGCGGTTGCCAATTGAGGTCGCGGAAGAGGTCAAACTTAAGCATGGCTATGCCGTCCTTGAAGATATACGCGAGGACGAATCATTCAACGTGATCACTTTCGGCTCCGAACAGAGCACAAAGGTCGACCGGCGTGAATTGGTCAACATCATCGAAGCCCGTGTGGAAGAAATCTTCATGATGGTTCACCAGGAGATTAAACACTCAGGTTACGACTCGCTCCTGCCGGCAGGCTTGGTCCTGACAGGCGGTGGCAGCCAATTGCCAGGCATTCGCAAGCTGGCAAGCAAAGTGATTGGTCTGCCAGCCCGCGTTGGCAAACCAGAGCGCATGGTCGGGCTGACCGACCAAATATCGAGCCCCGCCTTCGCAACCAGCGTCGGACTGTTGGACTGGGGCATCATCTTCAGTGAAACAACTCAGATCGCTCCAGAGCGATCTGGTAAATCGCAGAGAGCTAACAGCAATGCCAAAGCGGATGGCCTTGTTCAGTGGCTCAAGCGAATGTTGCCATAATCAATCAAGCACACAAATAGAGGAGATCAAAATGGAAGCAAGACAATCTGAATCATTCGCAAGAATCAAGGTCGTAGGTGTTGGTGGTGGCGGTTGTAACGCGGTGAACCGCATGATTGCCGAAGGACTGCAAGGGATCGAATTCATTTCGATCAACACTGACGCGCAGGCGCTGCTCAAATCGCAGGCGCAGAACCGGGTACGCATTGGCGACAAGTCCACCCGTGGGCTTGGTGCTGGCGGCGATCCAAAAATCGGTCAGGCTGCGGCAGAAGAGTCAGCCGAAGAGTTATACGAAGTGCTTAAAGGCGCGGACATGGTTTTCGTGACGGCAGGTCTGGGCGGCGGTACCGGTACCGGTGCAGCTCCAGTGGTTGCGCAGATTGCCAAGGAAATTGGCGCCCTCACCATCGGTGTTGTAACCCGACCTTTCTCATTTGAAGGCGCTCATCGCGCGCGCTCAGCCGAGCAAGGTGCCATGCGCCTCAAGGAACATGCTGATACCCTGATCGTGATCCCCAACGATCGCCTCCTGCAAATCGTCAACAAAAATGTTGGTCTCAACGACGCCTTCCGCATGGCAGATGACGTTTTGCGCCAGGGCATCCAGGGTATTTCCGAACTTATTACCATCCCCGGTCTGATCAACCTCGACTTCGCGGACGTCCGAACCATCATGTCTGAAGGCGGCGCAGCACTGATGGCTGTGGGTCAGGCTTCTGGTGAAGATCGTGCCAAGATAGCAGCTGAACAGGCTATTTCAAGCCAACTGCTGGACGTCACCATCAATGGCGCACGCGGTATTTTATTCAATGTTACCGGTGGAACCAACCTGTCGTTGTTTGAAGTCAACCAGGCAGCTGCGATCATCAAAGAAACCGCCAGCCAGGACGTTAACCTGATCTTTGGTGCTGTTGTCGACGAAAACATGGGTGATAACATCCGCATCACCGTGATTGCTACTGGCTTTGATCGCCCTACGCCTCCCCAGGAGGCGGAGCCCGCTTTTTTTCGCCAGGAACTTCCCCGTCAACAGCAGGACCGTCTAAGCGTCAACGATACCCGGGCACAGAACGCTCCTAATGTGCAGCAAGCTCAGGCAAAAAAGCAGGAGGAGTACGTTTACACCAGTGATGTTGATATCACGCTGCCTGCATTTGTTCGACGAGAATTGAGCAAACGCTCAAGCCACTAATAGATTTTTTCAGGGTCTCCTGACAGTGCTGATGAGATTCTTCCTCCGGTTTTGCGGAGGAAGAATCTCGGCAAAGTTGTAACAGGTCGATCCCCAGCCATTTTCTTCAATGTTTTTTACCTGCCTGGGATTTTCTCGGGCTGTTTTTTTCTTGGGAGGGATTTGCGGATTCCCACATCGTGTGCCCCCAGGATTATCCATGATAATTTCGGGACATTTGTGTCTGGCACATCAATAAATCTTCTCAGTAAATACCGTAATCGGATTTAATCATCAGCCAAAAATCTTCCTCCCAGTCGATAAATTGTGATTCTATGCGCAAGGAAACACGCTCTCTTAAAATGTTAAAAGTTTTAAGATTGTTAACCTGATTTTTCTTGTCTATTCCATATCAATATGCTAAAATTCTGGACACTACATGTAGGGGTGAGATACGTGAACCCCCCACATTTAGGGGTTCTATTATTTTTGAGGAGTTATTATGAAGTGCCCGTACTGCCAGGCTACAGAATCCAGCGTTGTGGACACCACCAAAGATATCAATCATGGGTTTATTCGCCGCCGACGCGAATGTGACAGCTGCCACCAGCGCTTCAGCACCATCGAACGCACTATCATGACCACTCCCCTCCTGATCAAACGGGACGGCACACGCGAGGAATTTGACCGTGAAAAACTGCTGGTTGGTCTGCGTACAGCCTGTGCCAAGAGGCCAGTCCCGGCTGCCGCTCTTAACAACCTGGTTAATGAGATCGAAGCTGAATTACAGAAACGGGGGCGCTCTGAAATTAATTCGCGCGTAATAGGAGATCTCGCGATCAAAGGTCTGCTAAAACTGGACCACATCGCTTATATCCGCTACGCCTCAGTCTATTTGCGCATGGACGATCTTCACGCCATCCGCGATGAAATCGACCATCTGCTTTCTGAAGAAGAAAAATAAACAACAGAGGAATACCATGCCAGAACCGACACTTCCAAACTCGGGATTACTCCAAACACCCTCAATTCCGGAGGGTTTGCCGAAAATCGACCTGACCGATAACTCACGCCAGGTGCTCGCGAAACGTTACCTGCGGCGTGGCAATGATGGGAATCCCGTCGAAAGCATCGACGAAATGTTCTGGCGCGTTGCCTGGCATGTGGCGGACGTCCCTGAACGACCGCACGATCAGGATGGACTGGCGGAAGAGTTTTACCGCATGATGTCCTCAAAATCCTTTTTTCCCAACTCCCCCACCTTCACTGGTGCTGGCACACCACTCGGGCAACTGGCTGCTTGTTTTGTTCTCCCTGTCTCGGACGACATGGGACGTGCTCCAGATGGCATTTTCAGCACTCTGCGCAATGCTGCCCTGATCCAACAGACTGGCGGTGGTAATGGCTTCAATTTTTCCCGTCTTCGTCCGCAGGGCTCCATCGTCAACACCTCTGCCGGCCAGGCAACTGGCCCGGTGGGCTTCTTAAAAGTTTATGACGACGCCTTTGGTGAGATCGCTCAGGGAGGCACTCGCCGCGGGGCAAACATGGGAGTACTGCGGGTCGATCACCCGGACGTGGAAGCCTTCATTAAATGCAAAACCAGTGAGATGGCTATCACCAACTTCAACATTTCCCTTGGTATCACCGATAAGTTCATGCAGGCGGTCGAGGATGATGAGGATTGGGATCTGCGTTTTCCGGATGTCCATCATCCATCGTACAAGAAATTCCGCGGCACGATAGATGCTGCCGAAAAAGCGGGTGTACCTATCAAGGTATTTAAAACCATCAAAGCCCGCAAACTGTTCAACCTTTTCGTTCAGCAAGCCCATCACAACGGCGAACCGGGCGCGCTCTTCCTGGATGCCGCGAATCGGTTTAACCCCGTTCCCCATCTCTATGAACTCGAAGCGACAAACCCCTGTGGCGAGCAATGGCTTGGTCCCTATGAAAATTGCTGCCTTGGCTCACTCAACCTGGCCCAAATGCTCGGCGATAATGGCACGGTCGACTGGGAAAAATTGCGCCAGATGACCAAGACTGCTACCCGCTTCCTTGATCACGTCGTAGACAAGAATGCCTATGTTCCACCCGTGCCCGAACTAAAAGAGGCTGCCCACAAAGCTCGCCGTATCGGCTTGGGCATTATGGGTCTGGCCGATTTGATGTACCACTGCGGCGTGCGCTATGGTTCTGAAGAATCATTGGAATTTTGTGGACAGGTGATGGAATTCATCCGCTACTTCTCCATGGAGACCAGCGTTGAGATGGCTGAGGAATTGGGTTCCTTCCCGGCCATCAAAGGAAGCATCTACGATCCAGAAAACCTCACATGGCAACCCCCGACTCCGCTTGCTCCCTACAAACGCGACTGGCTGCGACCGGAGTTGGACTGGCAGCGAATTATTGACGGCATCAAAACCCATGGCATTCGCAACGCTGCTCAAACCACCATCGCCCCCACTGGTACGATTGGAACAGTTGCCGGTTGCGAAGGTTACGGCTGCGAACCTGTTTTTGCACTCGCGTACACGCGCCATGTCAATGACAATGGCAAAGATCTGCTACTGAATTACGTTAGTCCCTTCTTTCAGAACGCCCTGAATGCTGCCAGCTTACCTGAGGAAACAAAAGATCAGATAATCAAAAAGGTGATCGAACACGGCACCTGCCAGCATATTGAGCAACTTCCACAGCACGTCCGCAACGTTTTCGTGGTCTCTTCGGATATCACCGCTGACGAGCACATTCACATCCAGGCTGCCTTGCAACGTTTCGTGGACAACAGCCTCAGCAAAACAATCAACTTCCCGGAAGGCACAACTGAAGAAGATGTCAGCAAAGCTTTCATCAGTGCCTGGAAACTGGGCTGCAAAGGCATTACGGTTTACATCACCGGGTCCCGCGACAAGGTTGTGCTGGAGACCAAGGCAACCATGGAAAAGAAAGATGGTGGGGTCGCGTCATTGCCCACGCTTTTTGAAGGCGGCCAGGAGACGCAGCTAACCTTATGGAAGGACAGCAAAAAACCTCGCCCACGCACACTGCATGGCTATACATTCTCAATTGAGACCCCTCTTGGCAAAGCGTTTGTGACCATCAATGAAAATGGCGGCTCACAACCCTTTGAGGTTTTCGTCAACACTGCCAAAGCGGGCTCTGAGACTGCAGCCCATTCAGAAGCTTTGGGTCGTTTGATCTCCTACATCCTGCGCCTTGCTTCCCCGATTGAACCACGGGAACGCCTGAAAGTTGTCATGGAGCAGCTCGCTGGTATCGGTGGCGGCAGGTCGCTCGGGTTTGGACCCAACCGCGTGCGGTCATTGCCAGATGGAATTGCTAAAGCGTTGGATGAATATCTGTTCCAGCAACACTGGGAAAAAGAGGAAGTCGTTAATGAAAAGCCGGCAGAGCAACTCCCGATGCCAGGCATCGATTCCCCCATCCACAAAATCGGCGAACTATGCCCGGAGTGTGGTCAGGCAACTATGATCAACGAGGAAGGCTGCCGAAAATGTTATACTTGTGGACATAGTGAATGTTGACAGGTTCATTGTTAATTGGAAAAATGTGCAATTGTATCTATTTGTTCATAAATTGATATGATTAGTATTGACAATACCAATAGATGATGTAATAATAATGTTGCGCACGGCTTGGGTGCCCCCCTCACCCAAGTCGTGCGCATTTAACATCAGCTTAGTCCTGCCACTCCAACTCCCAATCGGCGATGATGACACTATCGCCCTCCTGGATCCCCGCAGCACGTAAAGCTTTCTCAACCCCCAAACCCGCCATTAACTTCTGGAACCGTCGAACCGAACCCGGTTGGTCAAAGTACGTCATCGCAGCCGCTTTTTCAATGCGTGCCCCGGAAACAACAAAACCATCCTCAGTCTTTTCAATCTCAAAGGCGTTCGGGTCAACCTCTGCCCGATAAACCGGCATTTCGATGTCTTTTTCTTCTTCAGGAAGCTGCCTTAGTGTGGTAAACACCTTCCACATGAGTTCCCGTAAATTGTACTGACTGACGGCTGAAACAGGCATCAGTTCAACTCCCAGGTTCTGAAATTCAGCACGCAGAGGTTCGTATTTCTCAACCACATCGGGTAAGTCAATTTTGTTCAGAACGACGATTTGCGGACGTCTGCCTAGCAGATCATCGAAGAGTTCCAGCTCTGCATTGATGGTATGGTAGTCATCCAAGGGGTCTTCCGAAAGACCATCCAACACGTGGATTAGCAAGCGGGTGCGCTGAACATGTCGCAAAAAGTCGAAACCCAAACCGATTCCCATGGAAGCACCTTCAATCAAGCCCGGAATATCCGCCATCACAAAGGAGCTGTCGTCATCCAACTTAACCACACCCAGATTTGGCTCCAGAGTGGTAAAGGGATAATCCGCTATCTTGGGTCTGGAATTCGTTGTTGCGGCTAAAATGGACGATTTTCCGGCATTAGGCAGCCCAACCAGCCCAACATCCGCGATGAGCTTCAATTCGAGCCTTAGGTTGAATTCTTCGCCTGGTTCGCCCTTTTCGGCGGTTAGCGGCATCTGATTTCGACTGGTCGCAAAGTGTTGGTTGCCCCTGCCGCCTCGGCCACCTTTCGCAACAACCAGTCGCTGACCCGGCAGAACGAGGTCCCCGATCAATTCAGCCTTGTCGTCATCATAGATGGAAGTCCCCGGAGGAACTCGGATGATCAGGTCCTCAGCCGAGCGACCGCTGCGGTTGGTAGGTCCGCCATTCTTTCCTGCATCAGCAAAGAAATTCTCATTTTGATGAAAATGGCTGAGTGTGTTGAGAGTCGGGACGACCTCGAAGATGACATCCCCACCTCTACCGCCATCCCCACCGTCAGGACCACCGCGCGGACGGTACTTTTCACGGTGCATATGCACCATTCCATCGCCGCCTTTGCCAGACGCGACTTTTATTTGAACTGAATCGATGAACATAGTTACTCTTTCGTTTTTGATTAGGGTGAGTCTATCACACTCCTCGTTGGGCTTGAGGGGAGTTACTGACCTGGAGTGAATCCATCCCTAAAAAAAACAACCGGTCAATCGCTCGACCGGTTGTTTGAGTGACAAATAACTACTTGCCGAACTTCTTCTTCAAAATGTCTTCGAGGTCAGGCTTTCCGATTTCCTCAAGTTCGTAGCGTACGCGCTGGCTCGGGCGGTTGATCTTCATCACGCGGGTCAAATCGATCGGCGTGCCGATGATGACCATGTCCACGTCTGCAGCTTC
>MTKZ01004195.1_pt3 | contig 31275 bp, 25 predicted proteins | sample 1042781 | NCBI WGS metagenome assembly MTKZ01 (sample SAMN06212207, study PRJNA360539) | anaerobic digester metagenome | biome: Wastewater treatment plant; material: sludge; isolation source: anaerobic digester fed with sludge from wastewater treatment plant | place: Denmark: WWTP Viborg ...
CGGCAACGAATGCGGCGCGCCTCGAGCCAGGACGTGGTGTTCCCGAACAGCCCGTCCCACCCGTCGGCCTGCAGATCTTGGGCGCTGGCAAGCGCCGACGACGCTTCGAGCCCGACGCCGAGGTACACCGTGCGGCCCGTTCTCTGTCCGGCATCTCCGGTGATCTTCCACGAGCAGGCGCCCCAGACGCACTCTTCGCCCGCTGGCTGCGCTTCGGTCAGCGTTGCGGGGTCCAGCGTCCTGTCGCCCGTGCCCATGCAGGGCTCGCAGGCGGGGTCGGCGGCGACTCCTATCGCGAAGAGCGGCCAGGCAAGGCGCAGGCTGAAGAAGCCCTCGCTCGAGCTTCCCTCCAGACACCCGCAGAATCTGGTCCCCTCCATAAGCCGTACGCTGTCGCAGACGTGAAGCGTCGTTCGCCAGTTCAGTTCGAACCCGATCTCCGCCTCGACCGGCCGGGATGCCTCGAACGACACCCTGACCGCAATGCCTTTACGGGAGACCGGGGCGAGATAGACGCACTCGACAACCCCGGCCGGGGTCGCGAGCGTAAACGCGGGAATCCAGTGGTTGATCAGCCGCCACCGGGCATTCTCGAGACTTACCGGCTGCCCGTCAATGGTGATGCGGGGCTTCAGGAACGCTCCCCGCTCGCCCCTCAGAACAATCGTCCCCCGGGCGCTCTCGTACAGAAAGGCGAGGTCTCTGATCGCCCCGGTGGAGGTGTCAATCTCGTCAACGGTGATGAACTCGTTGCCGGTGCTGTAGCGCTGGCGTCTGGCGGACAACGGCGAGTCTCCGGTCTCCGGCGGGCAGGTCAACGGCTCAGGATGCGCCGCAGCACAAGGCCGCTGGCGAGCTTGGGGTAAAAATAGGTTGACTTCTGGGGCATCGAGCGTCTCTCGCGTGAGTAGCGCGTAATGGTGCGCACCGGTATCGGGCGCACCAGGAACGCCGCCTGGTATCCCTCCTGTTCCACCATGGCGAGGGCGTGGCTGGCGTCTTCGACGTAGCTGATTCGCGCGTCGCTCTTCAGGCGGGCTATGTCGAACCCGAGCGACTCGGCAAGCACGCACTGCTGAAGCAGCTCCGCGCCCAGGGCATCCACCGGCTGCTTCGGAGTCGCCAGCCAGTTGCCCGCCGCCCCGCACGCGGCAAAAGAACACTCGCTCGCTCCGTCAAGCGCGGCCGCAAGCTCGCCGGGGCTGCACCCGGCAAAATCGAAACGGCCCGCCAGCCTGTCGCGAATAGCCGCCAGCGCTTCCGCCGGAAGCCCTTTCAGCACGCGATGAGTGGGCAGAACGGTGAGCCCGGGGTCGTCCGTCCACGCCAGCGTTGCCATCACCCACGCCCACGGGCGGTCCGCCGCATCGGGGTGCTCGCTGTCCATCCGCCGGGCATAGGCCAGCGCTGTCTCGTAACGGTGGTGGCCGTCGGCGATTGTGAGTGTTTCGTCCCGCAGCGACTCGGCAACAGCGGATATCTGAGCGGGATCCGTGCAGGCGTCGAGGGAGTACGTCACCCCGTCCGCGCCTGCGGCGTCCCCGACAAGCGGCCGCCAGTCCGCCTCGGTCGTCGCCCTGCCCACGCAGCCCTGATTGTCCTCGTAGAGCAGCCAGACGCTGTCGAGGTTCGCGCTGGTGGTCTCGAGCAGCCTGGCCAGACCTTCCTTCGGGCCCTGAAGCGTCTTCTCGTGCGGCAGAATGACGCCGTCTTCGTAGTCCTGAATCTTTACGAGCGCGGTGAGGCAGGTCAGCGACTTACGGGCGGCCCCGACGCTATAGCAGATTCGCTGGCGGTAGAGCGCGGGGACGTCTTCCTCCACCATCGCGCCCTCGCCGAGCCATTGCCTCAGAAACCCGGCGGCGCGGGAGAAACGGTTGTCGGAGCCGGAGTCGCCGGGGCGCTCGTCGCCCAGCACCAGCCGCACGAAGTTGTGCTCGCTGGCCTCGTAGAGCCTCTTCTTCTCCTCCGGCCCGATCACGTCGTAGGGCGGACTGATGAGACGAGAGGGATCGCCCGCGACATCGAGATTGTAACGAACGCCTCTGAACGGAGAGATCTCAGACAATAGCCCTGGCCACCAATCAAGCAAAATAACGCCGGCCGGGCGCGCCCGTGCCTGCGTGAACGGCATTATAGCATAGCCGCGGGCCGCCCTTTCAAGGGACGGGGTCAGTAAACCTGCTTGAGGTCCTGCTCGACCAGTGTGCGGTATAGCGCGTTGTACGCTTCGCGCAGGATGTCGGCGGCAGTCATGGGTGCGCTCAGCGAGGCGTCGGCCTCCGTTACCTGCAGCAGCAGTTCTCCGCGCGCGCTGATGGTGGGCGGGTCGGACGTGCGCCTGATATCACGAAGGCTGATTCCGCTGTTCAGGAGCGTGTTCAGCTTCTCGACGATGGCTTTCGCCCTGTCCTCGGACGACTGACCGTCCACCGCGGCCGCTTCGAACATCTTCGCGCCGCCGACCCACGCCTCGAAGATGTCCGGCTTTTTCTCGGATTTCTTCAGCTCGGCCATGGCGGCCTGGGTAACCGCGCGGCGGTCTATGGGCACATTCCTCTTGCGGAGCTCATCGAGGATGTCACGCGAGCGCTCGGCGGGGTACGGGTGGGTCTGGTAGATGCCCCATTCGATGGCCGGTCTGGCGGCCTCGTCCCGCGCCAGCCGCTCCATGAAGGTGAGAATTCCAACCGGGTTGCTCTTCGACATCGCCAGGTAGGCAATCGCCGTCATGTCGGCGTCTTTCTCCGCCTGCCGGCTATAGCCGTTGAGCCTCGCGATCTGCACCATCTGGGCGCCCATCATCAGGTTGCCAACGTCACCGGCCGACCCCTTCGCCACGATAGCCGCCAGCAGGGCAACGGCAATCTGGTTGTTGAGCTTGCTCTGCTCTTTCAGCAGCGACTGCATGTGGTGGTGCGAGATGTGAGCGATTTCGTGGGCTATGACCGCGGCGAGTTCGTCGTCGGACTGCACATAGTCCAGGAGTCCCTTGTTGATGTAAACGAAGCCCCCCGGCATTGAGAGCGCGTTCACGTCCTTGTCGTCCAGAACCTTGAAAACGTAATCGAACTTCGCGATCTTCGGAGAGCCATAGTGCGCGTGGACCTCGGTTTCATTGGCGAGCTTCGCAAGCTCTTTGCCAATACGCTCCACGCGGGCGTTGACCGCCTCATCCTTGACGAGCTTGTACTGCTTCTCGAGCTCCGCCGAGGCCTCTCTACCCTGCTTTTTCTCCGTTTCGGCGGCGCGCTCTTCGGGAGTCAGCGCCTTCTCCGAAGCCTTCTTAGCGGCCGCCTTTTCTTCTTTGACGGCCGTCTTTTCTTCTGTTGCGGCCCCCGCCTCTTTTTCGGAGGACGTCGCCGGTATCGTAGCGGCGCAGAGGGTAAGGGCAAACAGCGCCCCGAGCGCCGCCGCCATCCTTCGCCAGAATCGTCTGTCTGTTGATGCGTGCATAGTTGACTCGCGGCGCAGGTCTCAAGCGCCGCTCATGCAATGAGACGCTTCAATGCCCGCGTACGTTCCGCGCGACCGCCTCGCTGATGCGGGACGGTGTCGGGTATTATGCAAAGTGGCGGGGGTCCGGTCTGCGGGTGGCTCGCCGGGGCGGTTCTCAAGCGTGATACTTGCGATAGACGCGGGCAACTTCAAGATAGCATTCGGCGCATTCGACGGCGACGCGCCTCCGCTTTCGACCGCGTCCCTGCCGGTCGAAAGCTTCGTGGCCGAAGGCTTCGAGGCGGAAGGGCCGGGCGCCGGTTTTTCGCGCGCGATCAACGCGCTTGGGGCATGTCCGTCTGATGTCGAGGGGGTCTCCATCTCCAGCGTGGTGCCGCGTCTGACGCCGCTGCTGCTGGAAGCCGCCGGGGGCCTCACCGAAAACGTCCTGAACCTCACCCCCGCCTCCTTTGCCCCCATGCCTGTTCGCTACAACCCGCCGTCCGATCTGGGCTCCGACCGGCTCGCGAACGCGCTGGCGATGTTTCACCTCTACGGCGGCCCGGCCTGCTCGGTGGATCTGGGCACCGCCACCAACTTCGACGTTGTGTCGGCTTCGGGGGAGTTCGTGGGGGGCGCCATCGCGCCGGGTCTGGGCACCGCGGCTGATGCGCTGTGGTCGAAGGCGGCCCGCCTGAAGGACCCGGGCTGGGGGCTGCCCGCTCGGGCGCTCGGACAGAGCACGGCGGAGTGCCTGATCTCGGGCACACTGCTCGGCTACGCGGGGCTTGTCGACGAAATGGTGCGGCTTCTCGCGGCCGAGGCGGGGCCGTTTGTGCGCGTGGTGGCGGTGGGCGGAATGGCGCACATCGTCTCGCAGGCGGCCCGGGCGATTGACGAGGTCCGCCCCACGCTGACGCTGGAAGGGCTGAACATTGCGTTCCGGCTCTCCCGGCCGGGAGGGGCATAGTGCCGCCCGCGCAGGAAGACCGCTCTTCCGCCCCGTCTCTCAGCCCGCTGCGGATAGGCCCGGTCAGCGTATGGCCGCCGCTGGTGCTTGCGCCGATGGCGGGCGCGACGAACCATGCCTTCCGGATGCTCGTGCGCGAATGCGGCGGGGTTGGCCTGGTCGTCGGCGAGATGATCTCGAGCTTCGCGCTTCACTACGAGAACCGGCGCTCGCTCGCGATGTTCGACTGGACAGACGACGAGCGCCCTGTCGCCGCGCAGATATTCGGGGCGGTTCCGGAGGTGATCGCGGACGCGGCGAAGCGCGCGGAAGACGCGGGCGCGGACATTGTGGACATCAACATGGGCTGCTGGGTGCCGAAGGTCGTCCGGTCGTCGGCGGGAGCGGCGCTTCTGCGCGATCCCGTGCAGGCGCAAAGCGTGATGGAGGCCTGCGTGAAGGCGACGAAGCTGCCCGTCACAATCAAGATCCGCAGGGGATGGGACAGCGGCGATTCCCGCGCGGTTGAGGTCGCCAGAATCGCACAGGATGCGGGCGTGCGGGCGATCACCGTGCACGGGCGCTTCGCGAAGCAGGGGTTTGGCGGCGCGTCCGACCCGGGAACAATTGCAGAGGTGAAGCAGGCGGTATCCATCCCCGTTATCGGCAACGGCGACATCAGGACGCCCTCTGACGCCGCACGGATGCTTCGGGAGACCGGCTGCGATGCTGTCATGATCGGGCGCGCGGCGCTCGGCAACCCGTTCATCTTCAGGCAGGTGTGGGCGTGGCTCTGTGATGGCAAGGTCTTGCCCCCGCCGTCGGTTGCCGAACTTGCCGCGGCGGCGCGGCGGCACACGGAGCTTCAGGTGCGGCTTCTGGGCGAGGAGCGCGGGGTGCGCGAGATGCGCGCGCATCTGCCGCACTACGTGCGGGGAGTCGAAAACGCGGCGAAGCTGAGGCACGAACTGACGCGGGTCAGCACGGCGGATGAGATCAACCGGCTGCTCGACCGGGTCGCGGGCGGGGCAGTCGCTTGACGCGCATCATCCGGGAGCCCTTCTGCGCCTTCTCGCACTTCGCCGGAGCGCTTCTCTCGGTGGCGGCGCTGGTGTATCTCGTCATCGCGGCGGATGGCCGGCCGTGGCATGTCGTCAGCCTTTCAATATACGGCGCGAGCCTCATCGTCCTCTACCTTTCGAGCGCCCTTTATCACACTCTGCCCCTCGGCGAGCGGGGTCTCCGCCGGATGCAGCGTCTCGATCACAGCGCAATCTACGTTCTCATCGCTGGCACGTATGTGCCGGTCTGCCTCGTGAGCCTGCGCGGCGGATGGGGGTGGAGCCTGTTCGGAATCGAGTACGGCCTTGCCGCAACCGGCATTCTGCTGACGCTGTTCTGGAAGAGCGCGCCGCCCGCCGTTCGGGTGCTCCTTTACATCCTGATGGGCTGGCTTGCCGTCATCGCGCTCGGGCCGCTGTCGCGGTCTCTCTCGCCGGAGGGCGTGTTCTGGCTGGTGGCCGGAGGCGTCGTTTACACCGTGGGCGCGGTCATCTTCGCGCTGGACAGGCCGCACCTGTGGCCCGGAAAGTTCAGCGCCCACGATCTCTGGCATCTGTTTGTTCTGGGCGGAAGCGCCTGCCACTTCGCCTGCATTCTGACGCTCGTCACGGCCTAGTTTCTCGCCCCCGAGGCAGGAAAGCCCGGGCGGGCGTCCTAAAGGCTTCTGTAGAACGCATCAGGAGACAGGGCAATGGTTACAGTCAGGCAGGGTATCCAGCACGACTCGGGCATTCCGCTCGGCGGCATCGGGACGGGATCGGTCGAGATTCGCCCGGACGGGCTCTTTCACGAATGGCAGATCTTCAACGCGGGCTCCTGGTCGCCGCAGTCGAAGGTGCAGCCGGGAGACGCGCTCAAGCCGGAGGACGTGGTCTTTCTGCTGCGAACGCGTGACGCGCGGGGCAGGGTGCTGCTGCGCTATCTCGGCATGAAGGAGAGCCTCTGCGACCTTTACGCGTTGCCCGGGGCGCGCCCGGTTCGGAGCATCCGCTACGACGCGTTCTTCCCGGTCGTGACGATCTATTACGAGGACGGCGATCTTCCGGTGGAGGTGGAGGCGGATTTCTTCTCGCCGTTCACCCCGCACGACAGCAGGACGGCCGGGACGCCGGGGTTCTATGTTGACTTTCGCATCAAGAGCCGCGTGACCGCGCCGGTCGAAGTGTCCGTCGCGCTCAGCGCGCGCAATCCGGCCGGATTCGGGCAGGACGGCCGCCAGCCGGTGGTCCGGCTTCTGGACGACGGCCAGAGCACGCACGTGACGCTGGCGGCGGAGGGGCTCGACGAGAATCACCCCTCGACGGGAGAGCTTGCGCTGTCGGTGACGGCCCCGAACCGCTCGTACATCGCGGGCGCGTATGCCGCCGAGAGGCCGGGGGTGGTTACCTATCGCACCCGATTCGGCTTCAAGACCTACTCGGCGCTGCACAGCTTCGCCGAGACCGGCGCATTCCCGAACCTTTGGGCCGAGCGGGCGCCTTCGCCGGAGCGGAGCCAGTCGCTGGCGGACTTGCTTAAGCATTCCCTGTTTCACGACAAGTTCCGCAAGGTCAGCGCGGCCTTGCCGGATCTGGAAGACGATCCGAACCATCTCGCGGCGTTTCTGGATGACGCGGCGGACAATGTGAAGGAGCTTGCAGAGCGGAAGATCGCCTGGGGAGACGCTCATCTCGCCAGCTGGCACACTCTGCAGCCGGGAGAGGAAGCGCGGACGCTGTTCACCGCCGGCTGGTTCTTCCCGAACCACATCAGCCCCAAGGGCCCGAAGCTCGGGCATATGTACGAGAACTGGTTCGGCGGGGCTCTCGATGTCAACCGGACGATGATCGCCAGCTACCCTGACTGGCGGGCGAGGACGTTCGGGCTTCCGGGCGCGCTCAGGTCGTCGAGCCTCCCCCCCGCTCTCTCGGATGCAGTGAGCGCGCAGCTCAGCACGCTGGTCAAGTGCACGTGGTGGACGAAGAACGGGGACTTCGGTGTGTGGGAGGGGCTCGGCTGCTGCGGATTCCACACGACGGATATCACGTATCAGGGTTCGTTCCCGATCATCGCGCTGTTCCCCGGCCTGCAGAAGGTGCAGATGAAGCTCGGCGCCAGCTTCCAGCGGCCGGACGGGCGGGTGCACCACCTGTTCACACCGGACTTCTCGGAGGTGGACGAGGGCTTCGACCGGGTGGACATGAATCAGCAGTTCGTGATGCTCGCCGCCCGCGACTACGAGTGGACCGGCGACACGGCGTACCTCCGTGACCTCTGGCCCCACATCATCCGGGCCATGGACAACACGGCAAAGCTGGATACGGACGGCGACGGTCTGCCGGACGATGACACGCGGAGGAACACCTACGACTGCTGGGACTTCACGGGCTGCCCGTCGTACATCGGAAGCCTCTGGCTCGGGGCGCTGAAGGCGGCGGAGCGCATCGCGCAAGCTGTCGGCGACGCCCAGCGCGAGAAGTGCTGGCGAGAGGCGTACGCTCGCGGGCTGAAGTCGTTCGAAGAGAAGCTGTGGAACGGGCAGTATTACATCCTCTGGCGAAACGGCGCGTCCGGCGAGACGGACGAATGCTGCATGAGCGATCAGATGAGCGGCGACTGGTACGCGCAGGTTATGGGCTGGGGGCGGATCTGCGATGAGTCCCGCGCCCGGACGGCGCTCGCAAACATCGTGCGCTACAACTTCGTGCCGGGGCGCGGGCTGAACAACGCATCCTATCCGCCTGGTGCGGCGCCCAGAATCGCGGCGTCCGGCAACTATCAGGCCGATGCCGCATGGACGGGCATCGAGTACACCGTCGCTTCGCTGCTCATCGAGGCGGGCATGACGGCCGAGGGCATGGCCGTCGTCGAGGACATCCACGAGCGCTACCTGAGCGCGGGCCGCTACTGGAACCACATCGAATGCGGCGGGCATTACTACCGCGCCATGTCGTCGTGGTCGCCGATGATCTCGTACGCCGGCTTCCGCTTGAACGCCCCGGCGGAGGAGATTGCGTTCAACCCGGCCGTCAACGCGGACCCGTGGGCGTGCCCGTTCGTGACGCCGGGGGCGTGGGGAGTTCACACTCGCAGCGGCGGCGAGACGCGCATCGAAGTGCGGGAAGGGTTGCTGGCGCTGTCGTCCTGCGTGCTTCCATACGCGGCGGGGGCGAAAAGGGCCCGGGTCGCGCTCAGTGGCAGGGATGTCCCGGCGTCCGTTGACGCGGATGGGCGGGTGAGCTTCGGCCGCCAGAGCATTGCGGCTGGCGACTCGCTCACAATCCGCACGGAGGTTTGAGAAACTGGTGAACCCGGACATAGAGCGGCGCGTCAACGAGACGCCCTTCATAGATACGCACGAGCACATCATCGAGGAGAGCGTCAGGCTGGGTGAGCCTGACGGCGCGCTTTTCACCTGCAATGACTGGGCGTATCTGTTCTGGGGTTATGCGGCGAGCGACCTGGTGAGCGCGGGGATGCCGCAGCCGGACGTGGAGCGCTTCCTGGGCCCCGAGGCGGACTGTGACGAGAAATGGCGGCTGTTTGCCCCGTTCTGGCCCCGGATACGGCATACGGGCTACGGGCTGGCGGCCCGGCTCAGCATTCAGGAGCTTTACCAAGAGGACGACTTCACCGAAAACAGCTATCGGCGCATCAACGAGAAGTATCTGGCGCGAATCCGGGAAGGTTACTACCGCGAGGTGCTCCGCGACGTAGCCGGAATCGAGTCCTGCCAGGTGAACTCCCTGCACGATGTCTTCTGCGAGACCGCCCAGCCGGACCTGCTGATGCAGGATATCAGCATCCTCTCGCTCAGCGAGCCAGACATCGCGGGCTGCCTCCGTCTGTGCAGCCTGCCCGCCAGCACGCTCGACGAGTGGCATGCGTTGATAGACTGGTTCTTCGAAACGTACGGCCCCCGGGCGGTGGCTGTAAAGAGCCAGATGGCGTACAACCGGCGGCTGGACTACGAGGCGGTGAAGGAGGACAGCGCCCGGCCGTTATTCTCGCGGCTGGCTTCGGGTGAGACTCTCGCTCCGGCGGAGCAGAAGGCGCTTCAGGATCATCTCTTCCGTTACTGCCTCGCACGGTCGCGCGAATTCGGTCTTCCCGTGAAGCTGCACACCGGCTATTTCGCGGGCACCGGGCACATGATGCTCGACAGGGTGTCGCAAAACGCCTCGGACCTCTGCCGGCTGGTTCAGGAGTTCCCGGACATCACCTTCGTCGTAATGCACATCGGATATCCGTTCCAGGAGCAGATGATCGCGCTCGCAAAGCACTACCCGAACGTCGCCATAGACATGTGCTGGGCGTGGATCGTGAACCCCGCCGCTTCGGTGCGGTTCGTGAAGGACTTCCTGATGGCGGTCCCGTCGAACAAGCTGCTGACGTTCGGCGGCGATTATGTCGCGGTGGAGCAGGTGGTGGGTCACGCAAAGGTGGCGCGCAGGGGCCTGACGCGGGCGCTTTCTGAGCTGGTGGACGAGGGCTGGCTGAGCGTGGGCGAAGCGCTTGCGCTCGTGCCGGAGCTGATGAACGGCAACGCGCGGAGCATCTTCGGACAGGGCAGCGCAGAGGGAGCCGCGGGCGCATGACAGATCAGGCTGCCTTCAGCATCTTCGACGGGCACAACGATGCGCTTCTGCGCGTGTGGCGCGCGGGGCCGGGTGGCGAGAGCGCGTTTGTCGAGGGCGGCGGCGAAGGACACCTCGACCTGCCCCGCGCGCTCGCGGGCGGAATGCGCGGGGGGCTGTTCGGGGTCTTTGTGCCGCGCCCGCCGGCTGAGCCGGCGCCGCCGGATATGGACAGGGCCGCCAAAGAACTGTCGCCGCCGGTCTCGCACGACTGGGCGGCGCAGGTGGCGGAAGAGCAGGCGGCGATTCTGGAGCGTCTGGAGCGAATCTCCGGCGGGCGTCTGAGGAAGGCGCTGGCGCCCGGAGACGCGCGGGCGGCGCTCGACGGGGATCACCTTGCGTGTGTTCTGCACTTCGAGGGCGCGGAGCCCATCGCGGAGGACCTTTCGAACCTCGAAGCCTGGCACGAAAGGGGCCTGCGTTCGATCGGTTTGGTGTGGGCGCGCCGGAACGCGTTCGCCGAGGGCGTCCCGTTGCGTTTTCCGGCCAGTCCCGACATCGGCCCCGGCCTGACCTCGGCGGGAAAGGAGCTTGTGCGCCAGTGCCGGCGTCTCGGCATGCTGGTGGACGTCTCGCACCTGAACTACCGGGGTTTTCTGGAGGTGGCAAAGGAGTATGCCGGGCCCGTCGTCGCGACGCATTCGTGCGCGCATGCAATCTGCCCGGCGGCGCGCAACCTGACGGACGAGCAGCTCCGCGTAATCCGCGATACGGGCGGGATTGCCGGTGTCTCGCTGAACCTCCCCGACCTGAACCCGGACGGGTCGGAGAGCACCGTCGGGGCGCTCGGCCTGATTGCGCGGCACCTGGAGCACTTTGCCGCTGTCGCGGGCGTGGGGCATGTGGGAATCGGCTCGGATTTCGATGGCTGCCCGATGCCCGAACAGGTGCCGGACGCCGCGGCGCTTCCGCGCATTGCGGAGGCGCTGGGTGAGCGCGGATGGAAAGAACATGATATCAGGCGCGTCTTCCGGGACAACTGGGTGCGCGTTCTTGATCAGACTCTCAGCGAAGGGTGATAGATATGAACAGCAATAAAGAGAAGATATCGAGGCGGCAGTTTCTGTCCGCTTCGGCGGCGGCCGCTTCGGCGGCGGGTGTTACGCTTGCGGGCGTTCAGGGGCTTGCGGCCGAGGCCGCGGCCGCAAAGAAGCCCGGCAGGCCGCCGGGCAAGCCCAACATCCTGTTTCTCTTCAGCGACCAGCAGCGATGGGACACGCTGGGCTGCTATGGACAGCCGCTGAACGTGACGCCCAACCTGGACAGGATGGCCGCCGAGGGCGTTCGCTTCGAGAACGCGTTCACCTGCCAGCCCGTCTGCGGCCCGGCGCGCTCTTCGCTGCAGACCGGGCGCTACGCCAGGGAACTGGGTTGCTTCACGAACGGGCGCAGGCTCCCCGCCGGCGAGAAAACTATCGCCCACCATCTCGCCGGGGCGGGGTACGACGTCGGCTACATCGGCAAGTGGCACCTCGCCTCGGACAAGAACGAGGGTGAAGGCTACAGAACGAAGGCGATACCCGCGGACCGTCGCGGCGGATACAAGGACTACTGGCTCGCCTCCGATGTGCTCGAGTTCACGTCGCACAGCTACGACGGGCATATGTTCAACGCCGATATGCAGCGCGTCGAGTTTCCGAAAGACCGCTACCGTGTGGATTGTGTGACAGACTTCGCGGTTGACTATCTACGCGGCCGGAACAGCGAGAAGCCGTTCTTCCTGTTCATCTCGTACATCGAGCCGCACTTCCAGAACGATCACAAGCAGTTCGAGGGGCCGCACGGTTCGAAGGAGCGCTGGAAGGACTTCGCCGTTCCCGGCGACCTCGCCGGGGCCGAGGGCGACTGGCGGGAGAGCTACCCGGACTACCTGGGGTGCGTGAACAGCCTGGACGCGAGCGTGGGGCGTCTCAGGGCGGAGCTCGAGAAGCTGGGCGTTGCGGACAATACGATCATCTTCTACACGAGCGACCACGGCTGCCACTTCCGCACGCGCAACGGGGAGTACAAGCGCTCGTGCCATGACGCTTCCATCCGGATTCCTCTGGTCGCCTGCGGGCCGGGCTGGCGCGGCGGCAAGGTCGTCAAAGAGATGACGAGCCTCATTGACCTTCCGCCTACGCTGCTTGCGGCGGGTGGGACAAAGCCGTCTCCGTCGATGCGCGGGAAGCCGCTGCAGCAATTGGTGTCCGGCGACAAGACGGGCTGGCCGGAGGAAGTGTTCGTGCAGATCAGCGAATCGCAGGTGGGGCGCGCAATCCGCACGAAGCGCTGGAAATACTCCGTGCGGGCGCCCGAGAAGCACGGAGGGACGGATCCGGGCAGCGATGTCTACGTCGAGGACTTCCTCTACGACCTCTCGAAAGACCCGCACGAACTCGATAACCTGGTGAGAGACCCGGGGTTCACCGCCACGCGCCGGGCGCTGGCGGCGATTTTGAAGAAGCGGATGGCGGCGGCCGGAGAGGATGTGCCCGAAATCCTCCCCGCGCCTGAGCCGGAAACGGCCTGAGCGGTAGGCACGATGCCACTGCCCCGCGAGCTGAACCTGACCCTGCGCCAGCGCGAGCGCCTGGAGCGGCTCTGGCGGCGCTTCGCGCGGGAGCCCCTTCCGCCTGATCTGCCCGGCATCATCAGCGAGCAGTTCGGCGTTGACCTGGGGGGGCAGTACGGCGCGCGTTCGCTCGCCAATCCGTTCATGGTTGCGTCCGGCGACCTGACGGTATGCTCCGATCAGGTGGAAAAGGCCTTCGAGGCCGGGTGGGGCGGCGTTGTCCTCAAGACCGCGGCGGTCGAGGACGCTTCGGGGCGATGCGATCTGGGACATCTGCGCAGAAGTGCGCGTCCGCCCATCAGCCGCTATGCGCCGGGCGATTCCCTGCGGGCGCGCCCGGTGCTGCGCTGGGACGGGAGGCTGTTCCCGGGACCTATTGCGGAGTATGCTCAGGTTGTGCGTGAGGCGGCGAATCTCGCAGATGACTTCGGGGCGGCCGTCGCGGCATCTCTTGCCGGCCCGATGCCCACCGGCGAGGATGACCCGTGCCTTGACGCGTGGCGGCACACGGCGGCGCTGCTTCGCGCCTGCGGCATCAACGCCATTGAGATCACGTTTGAGCCTCTGGAGAAAACGGGCGGGGCGTTGCCTCCCGATGGCATGCGGCACGTGCTTGCGGCCATGGGCGGGGCGGAGGTCGTGGCGCGCCCTCCCGGCGGAGCGCTGTCCGGGCTGACCTGCGCGGCGGGCGTCACCGCGCATGGGCCGGACGTGGCTGTTGCCAGCGCCGCGGGATTTGCGGTCTCCACAGTCGGCGGGGTCTACACGGGGCTGCGGGCGCTGGAGCATATTCTGGCAGGGGCGCTGAGCGTTCAGGTGTACAGCTTCCTGGCCGGGAAAGTGCTCCGTCCTGTTAAGAGAAGTTTAAGCAAACACGAACAGGTGCTTTACAAACTTATGCTCGATCCGGCGGATGGTCTGGTCGCGGGGATGCTGCACCTGCTGAACAGCGCCGGCGTATCGAGTGTCAGGGAGGCGGCGGGACGGCAGGAGACGCAGTGATGCAAAACGTCTTGGAGCTGCTGAAGGATCTGATTGCGATTCCGAGCGTCAGCCCGTCTATCCGGCCGGTGGAAGGCGTCTCCGGTGAAGCGTTGGTCTGCGAGCGGGTGCGGGACGCGCTGGCCGCGGCCGGAATCGCTTCGGAGATGGTGGATGTGGCGGATGGGCGCCCGAACCTGTACGCCCGGCTGGACTTCGGCCGCCCTCAGACGGTGATCCTGTCTGCGCACACGGACACCGTTCCCGCCGACGATTTCGACGGCGAGGCGTTCGACCCGCGCGAGGCGGACGGCGCCATCCACGGCCGGGGAAGCTGCGACACCAAAGCCAGCCTGGCGCTGTTCGCCGGGGCGATGCTTCGGGCGGCAAGCGCGGGCGGGTGCGATTTCAACTTGACGCTTGCCGCCGTCTGCGACGAGGAGGCGGGGTTCCTCGGGTCGAAGGCCGCCGCGCGGCATCTGAAGGCCGGCTTCGCCATCGCCGGGGAGCCGACCGGGCTGCACGTCCTGAACCGTCACAAGGGGGTGATGCGCTTCGTGGTCTCCGCCAGCGGCGTGAGCAGCCATTCGTCAACCCCCGATCTCGGGAGGAACGCAATCTACCCGCTCGCCCGGGCCGTGCTTGCGATCGGGGCAAGAGCAGACGACTGGCGTGCGCGGCAGGATCCGGTCCTCGGGCCGCGGACTGTTGCCGTCACGACGATCTCCGGAGGGCAGGCGCCGAACATCATCCCGGACAGCGCGCGGGCGCAGGTGGACGTCCGGAGCCTTCCGGGCGATACGCAGGAGGGCCTGATGACCGAGCTCGCGAAGTGCTGCGGGCCGGACGTGACGATTTCGGCGCCGTTTGTCGCGGGTCCGCCGCTTCACACCCCGGAGGACAACCCGCTGCTTCAGCGTTTTCTTGCAGCCTCCGGGCGTTCACTGACGTGCGCGGCGTACGCCACGGACGCGGCGGAGTACGCGGCGGCCGGCATTCCGGCAGTTGTTTTCGGGCCGGGCGACGCCGCGCTGGCGCATACGAGCCGCGAGCAGATCAGCATCAGCGAGATCGAGGCGGCGGAGCGGATTCTGGGTGCGTTTCTGGGGCTGCGGTAGACCCCGTCCGGAACTTCACGTGCTGTACGGGTGTATAATGTGGTGTCCCGTGGCGTGCATGCAGCGGGCAATTTTTGAAGGAGGTGCTGCCGATACAAGCTAGACGCATTCGTTAGACAAACAGTCTGGACGCCGAATCCCGGTTATCCGGGAGCGGGGGAACCACCGGTTCCGTGGGGCGAGTCTCCGTTTTTGCGGAGAGGGGTCATCTTCCGACCCCAGCCCGTCAGCTAACCTCGCAGGCGCGGAAGGAAGACCCCTTTGCCGGGAGTTACTGCACAGGAGGCCCTGGCCTTCTGTTTTCTGGCAATACCCGCGGGACGTGCGCCCGCATCCCCTCTCTCTTCCCCCTGAGAGTCCCCGTTAGTTCCCCTGATGAGCATCCATCTGGTCGTTTTCGTCTGTGGCTGTGGCGCGGCGCAAAAGGAGCAAGAGCAATGGAGACGCGGGAGTATCCGAAGTTTGCGGTGCTGGGCGCGGGCCATGGAGGCACCGCGATGGCCGGGCACCTGTCGCTTATGGGCTTTGATGTGGCCCTCTACAACCGCACGCCCGAGCGCCTGTGCGCGATTCGCGCCGCCGGCGGTATTGAAATCCTCGCGGGCGGGGTAGAGTCCTTTCCGTGCGGGTTTGCCAGAATCAAGGTCGCAACCTCAGATCCGGGGGTGGCGATAGGAGGCCGCGACATTGTGATGGTCGCGGTTCCGGCAACGGCGCACGGCTTCATCGCGCAGCAGATCGCGCCGCATGTGACCGACGGGCAGTTCATCGTCCTCAATCCCGGGCGGACGGGCGGCGCGCTCGAGGTTCACAGGATCATCCGGTCGAGCGGCAATAGCGCGGACGCGGTTGTGGCGGAGGCGCAGACGTTTCTGTACGCCAGCCGGTCCGTCAACCCTGCGCAGACCAGGGTATTCCGCGTCAAGAACAGCATTCCAGTTGCGGCCCTGCCGGCGCATCGGACCCCGGAAGTGGTCAACGCACTGAGACAGGCATTCCCCCAGTTCGTGCCCGGAGACAACGTCATGAAGACCAGTCTGGACAACATCGGGGCGATCTTCCATCCGGCGGTGACCGTCCTCAATGCCGCAAGGATCGAAAGCACGAACGGGGACTTCGATTACTACACGGAGGGCATCACCCCTGCGGTATCTCGAATACTGGAGGGCATGGACGCCGAGCGGGTGCGGGTGGCCGAGGCGCTCGGTTTCCGGGCGCTTTCGGCGCGCGAGTGGCTCTATGTCGCTTACGACGCGGCGGGGCATACGCTCTACGAAGCGATGCGGGCAAACAGGGGCTACGACGGCATCAAAGCGCCCAAGACCGTCCATCACCGCTATATCAGCGAAGACGTCCCGATGAGCCTCGTGCCGATATCGTCGCTCGGGCAGCAGGTGGGTGTTCCGACTCCGGTAATAGACTCCATCATTCATCTCTGCTCCACGCTCCACGGGGTCGATTACCGGGCGCAAGGACGCACCGCGGAATCGCTCGGACTGGCGGGTATGACGCTCAAGGAGATCAGGCGGTTCGTTCTGGAGGGAGAGCCCGGCGACGGTGCGGCGTCTGGCGTCCCTGTCCCATTTCCGGGCGAAGCGGACTGTTCGGAGGATGGCGGCAGAACACCTGTTACGGCAAAGGAGACAGTCTAATGAAACACACAGTTATCGCCGGCGCGCTTGGGAACTGCGTCCACGTTGCGGGCGCTGTGAAGTTCCTGGCGGCTGCCGGGGAACTCGGATACAAAACCGTCTTTCTGGGCGCCGCCGTTCCCGTAGAGAGGATCATCGAAGCGATCGAGCGGGAGGACCCGGAGATCGTGGGCATCAGCTACCGGCTTACGCCGGAGGCCGGTGAGCGGCTTGCGTTGCAACTCAGCGACGCGCTTTCGGAGCGCGATCTGCTCGACCGGCGCTTCGTCTTCGGGGGGACGCCGCCCGTGTGTGCGGCAGTTGAGAAACTGGGCCTGTTCGAGCGCTGCTTCACGGGCCTGGAAGACCCGGATGAGGTCTGGCAGTACATCAGGGGCGAGGAGGCGCTCAGAGCCGGAAAGCCCGTGCGGCCCGCGGATGACCTCCTCGGCCGCCTTGAACAGAAGCGCCCGTTTCCTCTGCTGCGGCATCACTTCGGGCTGCCGCGCCTGAGTGAGACGATCGACGGGGTTCGCGCGATTGCCGAATCGCAGTGTCTGGATGTTATTTCCATAGCCCCGGATCAGAACGCGCAGGAGTGCATGTTCCGTCCGGACGAGATGGACCCGGCCGTGGACGGGGCCGGAGGGGTTCCCGTCCGGTCTTCGGAAGACCTTGGTGCAATATACCAGGCGAGCAGGCGCGGGAACCATCCGCTCATGAGAATCTACAGCGGCACACGGGATCTCGTTCAGTGGGCCGAGCTTGCTCAGCGGACGGTGCACAATGCGTGGGCTGCGATTCCGCTGTGCTGGTACAACCAGCTCGACGGCAGATCGCGCCGGCCGCCGGAGGAGTCCATCGCGGAGAACCAGGCTGCCATGCGATGGTGCGCCGAGCGCGGCATTCCCGTTGAGGTGAACGAGCCGCATCACTGGGCGCTGAGAGACGCGCACGACACGATTGCTGTTGTCGCGGCCTACCTTGCGGCTTACAACGCCCGCGCCATGGGGGTGCGCCGGTATGTTGCGCAGTATATGTTCAACACACCTCCCGGATTGGAGGGGGCGATGGACCTTGCGAAGGCGGCCGCTCAAATCGAGATGGTGGAGGGCCTGCACGGGCCGGAGTTTACCTCCGTTCGGCAGGTTCGCGCGGGTCTGCTGCACCTGTCGCCCCGGCTACTGCAGGCGAAGGGCCAGCTTGCGGCCTCCACAATGCTCGCGCTGGCGGTGAGGCCGCACGTCATCCACGTCGTCGGTTTCTGCGAAGGAGATCACGCGGCGGGTCCGGACGACGTTATCGAGAGCTGCGAGATTGTGAAAGGGGTGCTGAGGAACGCGTGGTGGGGCATGCCCGATATGCTCGGCTCTCCCGAAGTGCAGGAAAGAAAGAACCACCTTCTGTCCGAGGCCCGGCAGACGCTCGAAGCTCTGGCGGAACTGGCGGAAGCGGATGAAGACCCGCTGACCTCCCCGACTGTCATTTCGAAGGCGATCCGCACGGGCGTACTGGATGCGCCGCACCTGTCAGGAAACGAAGCGGCTGCCGGACTGCTGGCGACGCGACTCATCGGCGGCGCGGTGGAGGCTGTTGACCCGGGCAGTGGAAAGCCCTTGCCGGAGCGGGCGCGGCTGAATGGCCTCGCGCACAAGCGGCCGAAGGGACGGGTTGCATGCTGATGACGCTGTCACCATTGCAGAGGGACCTTGTGGAGATGGGCGCGGCCCTGCTTGCGGCAGTTGCTGTTGCGGCGATCGCGCACAGGGCGCTGACGCTGGTCGCAGGCAGGCTGGAAGCCTCTGGCTCTACGGTCGCGGGTGATTCTGTCCGTCTGATGCGGCAGCCCGTTGCGCTGCTGATTCTGCTGTCGGGCCTCTACATGGCGGCGGCGCAGGTCAGCGGCGTCGCGAGCCTGGTGACGCGCCACGGCAATTACTTCGAGGTTCTTGCCGTGCTGATCGTGCTCGTCGGCCTGACAAAGGCCGCCAACCGGGCCGTCGTGTGGGTGTCACAACAGGATGGCCCGCTGTCGCATTGCGCTCATGCGAGCCTGCTCAGGAAGGTCGCCATCCTGGTCATATGGGTGCTGGGCACGATCCAGATACTGCTTGCTTTCGATATCAGGGTGACCCCGGCGCTGGCAAGCCTTGGCGTGGCTGGCCTTGCGGTTGGTCTGGCGTTGCAGGACACCCTGGCCAACCTGTTCGCGGGGTTCTACACCGTGGCCGACCGGAGTGTGAACGCTGGCGACTACATCAAGCTCGAGACAGGTGAAGAGGGCTTCGTCGAGGCGGTCGGCTGGCGGAATACCCGGATCCGTCTCTGGAGCAACAATATCGTCGTAATACCGAACGCGAAGCTTACTCAGTCGGTGATCACCAACATGACCCTGCCCGACCGCGTGCTGAGCGTCTATACGTGGTGCGGGGTCAGCTACGACAGCGATCTGGAGCGCGTTGAAGCCGTGGCGCTCGATGTTGCGCGCGATGTGCTTCAACGCTTCCCCGGGGGCGATCTCAGCTATGACCCGGTGCTGAGGTACAAGGAGTTCGCCGACTCGAACATCAACTTCGTGGTCATCTTCCGCGCTGAAGATGTCGGCAGTCAGTATCTGCTTCAGCACGAGTTCATCAAGGCTCTCCACAAGCGCTTCAAAGAGCAGGATATCGAAATCTCGTACCCCGTCCGCAAGGTCGTTACAAACAGCGCTCAGCAGGTTTCGCATGCCGCTGGCGGGGCGGGTCTTGCCGCCAGTGAGGGCGGCGCGGTGAACCGGACGGGGCGGGTTTGAAAGGCAGAAACCGGCGGCCTTTAGGATAAGACCGCCGTCTTGCCGTGCGCCGGGGGCATCCCGTCGGGGCGCTGTCTGTTCGCAGTAGCCTGAGAACCTGGCGGCCTTGGAAACGATAGGAGTTCATAACAATGTCGGGAATAGTAGCAGTTGCACAACCGAACAAGCACCACAACCTGGTCAGCCGGATGGACCTGATCGGTCACAGAGGCCCTCTGGGCCGCGCGATTGTGCGGTACGGGCAGGCGACTCTGGGTGAGGTGCGCGGCGCTCCGCTCGGAATGTGGACGGGGCGGAAAGAGGGCTGCCGGGCCGCCTTCGACGGGGCGGTGTTCGACCGTGCGGGGGGCAATGATCGCGCCTGCGATGTCAGCCAGATGATTGAGGATGCTTTCGAGAGGTCGGGCCCGGCGTTCCTGAGCCAGTTGGACGGGCCCTTCGCTCTGGCCATCGGGTGCGAGGACGGCGTGTTCGCTGCGAGAGATCCGGTAGGGATAGCGCCCCTCTATTACGGTTTCAGGGACGGAGTGTTCTGCTGCGCCTCCGAGGCCAAGGCTCTGCTGGGCTGGGCATCCGAAGTCCGTGAGTTTCCACCGGGCCACTACTTCAGCCCGGAGGAAGGCCTGGTTCGGTTCGTGGATTCTGAACACAGGCCCGGCGAGTCCGAGGCGAACCCGGCGGGATCTCTGCTTGAGGCTCTTTCAGGCGCCGTCCTCAAGCGTGTGGCTCTTTCAGAGTCTCCGGCATGTCTGCTGTCGGGCGGCGTGGACTCGAGTATCATAGCGGCGATAGCGGCACGCGGCGCCGAAAGGCTCAAGACATTCGCCATCGGTCTTGACGGAGCGCCGGATCTTCGCTGCGCCCGGCAGGTTGCTGAACACATCGGCAGCGAGCATTTCGAGGTGCGGGTGAAGCCGGAGACGCTGCTGAGAGTTCTGCCCGACGTCATCTATCATCTGGAGTCCTTCGACGCGCTTCTTGTGCGTTCGAGCCTGACCAACTATCTGTTGTGCGGTGTGGTTTCGGACCATGCGGACGGCGTACTGTCGGGTGAAGGAAGCGATGAGCTGTTCGCCGGATATGACTACATGAAGCAGGTGCCCACAAGCTGCCTGAACGACGAGCTTGCGGACATTACGGGCCGGCTGCACAATACGGGCCTGCAAAGGGTTGACAGGTGTGCTGGCGCTCACGGGCTCAAGGCTTTTGTCCCGTTTCTCGACCCCGAAGTGCGCAGCCTCGCGCGATCGATGGGCCCGGACCTCAAGATACGGCGCGAAGACGGCGAAGCCGTGGATAAGTGGGTGCTTCGTCGCGCATCCGAGCCGCTTCTGCCGGATGGCATCGCCAGGCGGCCCAAAGCGAAGTTCTGGCAGGGGACAGGGGTTACGGACGTTATGGCCGGATATGCCGAGTCCCGGATCAGCGACGAAGCCTTTCGCCAGGCGCGGACGCTGAGCGACGGCACCGTGCTGAACACCAGGGAAGAGTGCCTGTACTACAACGTCTTTACCGGGCATTTCGGCCAGCTTGAGGACTACTCTCTTGTCGGGCGCACGAAGACCACACCCCCCGCGTGAGGGCTGCGCGGCGGGCGACGCCGTCGGCAGTTAAGTGCCGGAAATCTGACAGGTTTGTGGTCTGCCGGAGCGTACCTGTTCCCTTGCCTCGCGGCGCTGTGATAGAATAGCGCTCGCGGGCCCGGCCATTGCGAGCGGCGCAGGCGTAAGGGACCCGGCTGAGTGTAAACCCTATGCTTGTAGTTCAGAAATACGGCGGATCGTCCGTTGCCGATGCGCAGTGCCTGTGCGCTGTCGCGCGGAGGGTGGCGAAGACAAAGGAGAGGGCGGACGTCGCGGTAGTCGTTTCCGCCATGGGGAAGACGACCGACGGGCTCATCGCGCTGGCTCGCGAGATCACCGACGAGCCCGACGGGCGCGAAATGGACAAGCTGCTCGCAACGGGCGAACAGGCGTCGAGCGCGCTTCTGACGATGGCGCTGCACGCTCTCGGGTGCCCCGCAGTTTCGCTGACCGGCGGACAGGCGGGAATCATCACCGAGACTGCGCACCGCAAGGCCCGCATTGCACGAATAGACCTGACCCGGATGAACAATGAACTCGAGAAGGGCAATGTCCTGGTGATCGCGGGTTTTCAGGGCGTGACGGACGGCGCGAGGTGGGCGGACATCACGACGCTTGGGCGCGGCGGTTCGGACACGACCGCGGTTGCCGTCGCCAAGGCTCTGCACGCGGACCGCTGCGAGATTTACACGGACGTCGAGGGGGTTTATACCGCCGACCCGCGAATTGTGCCCGAAGCCCGGAAGCTGAGCACGATCTCCTACGAGGAGATGCTGGAACTCGCCGGGCAGGGCGCCAAAGTCATGCATTCGAGAGCCGTGGAGCTCGGGGAGCTCTACGGGCTGGAAATCCTTGTCGCGCACAGCCAGAAGGAGGCGCCCGGTACGTTGATCAAGCACGAAGACGAGAATATGGAGATCCGCAACCCGGTTCGCGGAATCGCGCACGACCTGAAGACCAACCGCATCACCATTGCGGCGCTTCCGGACCAGCCCGGGATCGCGGCGAAGGTCTTTTGCCCGCTCGCGGCCAGGAATATCAATGTGGACGTCATCGTCCAGAACGTCTCGCGCAGCGGCGTGACCGACCTTTCGTTCACAGTGGGCGACGAAGACCTGAAGGCTGCTCTGACCGCCGTGAAGGATGTCGCGGCGGCCATCGGCTCGGGTGACGTGAGCGCCGATCAGAACGTGGCGAAGGTCTCGATCGTCGGCACGGGAATCCGCAGCCATCCCGGCTATGCGGACAAAATGTTCTCGGCGCTTGCAGACGCGGGAATCAATATCCTGTGCATCACAACCAGCGAAATCCGCATCACTTGTCTTGTTGAGCAGGACAAGGTGCAGGAGGCTGTGCGGGTGCTGCACAGGGCTTTCGAGCTCGAAAAAGCGTAGCGGCCGGCCCCGTACGGGCTGCCGCAAGGGGAGGTTCGAGGTGGAAGTACTAAGCCAGACGGTTGCAGAGGCGAAGGCGGCTCTGAAGGCAGGTGACGCCATGCGCGCGTGGTCGCTTCTTGAGTCGGTGAAGTCTGAGGGCTGGGACGACGGAGAGTATCTGACCTTGCTTGGCGCGGCCTGCTGCATGTCCGGCAGGTGCCAGGACGCCATCGCGGCGTTCGAGCGCGGGCTTCAGGTAGCGCCGAGCGCTCAGGGGCATTTCAACCTGGGACAGGCGTACCAGACAGCCGGGAACATCGAGGAGGCGAAGGTCTGCTATTCGCGGGCGCTTGCTCTCGACCCCAGCTACCCGCACGCCGTGCATGCGCTGGAGGCTCTGCGTCCGAAAGACGAGTCGCATCCGCACACAGCGCCGCCGGGGGGGCGGCACGTCGAGTATGCAGACGGCCCCCATCTGGATGGGCACGCCCATCTGCTGACCGGTCCGCCGGACCAGTAGCGCGGCATATCCGCTTAATAGAGAGGCAGTATCTGAATCCATGCTGAGAAACACCCGCCGCTTCGCGGCGGCCCTTCCGCTTGTCCTGGCCGCGTCCGCGGCGCTGGCCCAGCCGTCCGAAGTCAAGAGCACACTTGATGCGATCTTCGACCAGCAGGTGTTCGCGCGCGGCATGCACGGATGCGTGGTGCGCACACTCGACACCGGCCGGACGGTCTATGCGCGCAATCCGGACACCCTGCTGAACACGGCTTCGAACATGAAGCTGCTCACGTCCGCCGCGGCAATCGAGCGCCTGGGTCCGGACTACCACTATAAGACCCGGCTGCTTGCCTCCGCGCCGCCCGACGCTTCGGGCACGGTCGAGGGCGACCTGTTGCTGGCCGGTTCGGGCGACCCGATTCTGGAGACGAAGGCGCTCTGTGCGATGGTGGACGAGGCTGTGAAGCGGGGGCTCAAGCGGGTGACGGGCGCGGTTGTGGGCGACACGGGCGCGTTCGACCGCTCGCCCTACGGCTGGGGTTGGTCGTGGGACTATCTCGATGACTACTATGCGGCTCCCGCGGGCGGGCTGAACCTGGACTGGAACGTCGCGCGGATTATGGTGCGGCCCGGCGCTGCCCCCGGCGCGCCCGCGCGCGTCACGCTCGAGCCTTCGAGCCCCACGCTGAGAGTCGTCAACAGGGTAGTCACCGGATCACCTTCTGACAAATTCTCTATTTCGCGCGAGCGCGAGTATCCCGGGTGGAGCATCATCGTGTCCGGAACGATACCTTCGGGAGCGGACGAGGCCCGGCCGGCGGGCACGGTTGCCGTGGTGGATCCGGCCGAGCACGCCGCCTGGGTGCTGCGCGGCCTCCTTCAGTCGGCGGGCGTCACGGTCGAAGGCCGCGCGCGCAAGGGGTCAGCGCCCGGCGGGGCCGTTGAGCTTGCCAGCCACCAGTCCGCGCCGATGAACGAGATCATCGTGAAGCTCAACAAGCCGAGCGACAACCTGATCGCCGAGTGCCTGCTTCGCACGCTGGGCGCGGAGGGCGAGGGGAGCGGCTCGGTCTCGGCGGGGCGTCGGGCGGCGTACGGGTTTCTGAAGGGCGCGGGGCTGGACATGGACGGCGTCAACATGGCGGACGGCTCGGGGCTGTCGCGCATGGATATGGTGACGGCGGAAAACTTCGTGCGCCTGCTCGAATATATGCACAAGAGCAAGAACGGGCCGGCCTGGAAGAACTCTCTGCCTGTTGCTGGCGTGGACGGGACACTGAGGAGCCGGATGAAGGGCTCCCCGGCTGAGAAGAACGTCACCGCCAAGACGGGCTATATCGGATATGTTTCAAGCCTGTCCGGGTATGTGACGACCGCCGCCGGGCAGCCGCTCGCGTTTTCGATTCTGTTCAACAACCAGCTTGGCGGCGTCACGCCGTGCCTCGTTGCGGAGAGGTCTGTGTGCGCCTACCTCGCCGGTCTGAACGAGAAGCTCTGAGCATCGCGCCGGGTGAGGACACCCGGCGCGATGGAATGAACGTGAAGCTCTAGTCTCGCAAGGTTTCGGGCCGGTCTGGCTTCGAGTACACCCCCCGCGGAACCGTCCAGCCCGTGTATCGTGCGTGCCATGTCTCGTGCGGATACGGGAAGGGCAGCCGCGAGAAGAACCGCGCCTTGTGTTCCACAAGCCGCTCCGAGAACTGCTCGAACGGGGTGTTCCGGCCTTCCGGCCCCGTCCAGACGCGTTCGGCCAGAGTGATCAGGCGCGGATAGAAGCCGAGGTCGGAGATGATCGTCTCTTCCTCGGCTGGCGGATCGTGCCAGGCTTCGCCCTCGCCGCCCAGGATCATCGGGTCGCCCTCTGCTTCGGCGGGCGTCCAGGCGTAGATCTTCGGCAGATAGTCCGGCGTCTGGCCGTGGTCGAAATAGACCGCCGACGCGTGGCAGTTCACGACCTTGAAGCCCTGGCTCGCGATGCCCGCCGGGTCCGAGTCGCCCCGCCACGCAAACACCGCCAGGTCGTTCGGCAGTCCGTTGTCGAGCTGGTCGTTCCAGACCATGGTCGTGCGCCCGAGCTTCTTCACCATCTCGTTGATGCGCGTGATAAAGTACGCCATCAGCGTCTTCGGACCGCCGGGCGTTGCGGCGATTTCGGCAATCTTCGCCTGACACTTCGGGCAGTCCTCGCCGCCGTGGCACTCGTCAGTTCCGATGTGGATGTACGGGGACGGGAAGATCTCCGCCACCTCCGTCAGAATCGCTTCCAGAGTATGGTAAAGCTCCTCGTTGCCCATGCACATCGTGTCGTTCGTGCACTTGAGATGCGGCATCAGGTTCAGGAACTCCGTGCAGTGTCCGGGCATCTCGATCTCGGGGATGACGGTCACGAAGCGCTCTTCCGCGAAGCGCACGAGTTCGCGCATCTCGTCCTGCGTGTAATACTGCTCGGACTTGAGCTGCGGAAACGCCCTGGTCTCCACCCGCCAGCCGGGGTACTCCGTGGGGTGGAAGTGAAAGACGTTCAGCTTGTAGCGCGAGGCGATGTCAATCTGGCGCTTCAGGAAGCCGAGCGTCATGAAGTTGCGGCCCTGATCGAGCATATAGCCCCTGTAAGAGAAGGCGGGCCGGTCCTCGATGATGCAGCGGGGGACGCTTCCGTCCGGCTGGAGAAGCTGGCGCAGCGTCTGGGCGGCGTAGAAGGCCCCGGCGCCGGAGCCTGCTTCGATGAGCAGATCATCGCCGGCCCGGATGCGGTAGCCTTCCGTGCCGAGCGCGTCGTCCTGCACGAGCCGGACCGACTGCAAAGCTCCTTCGAGTCCGCCGGCGAGCTGCAGGGTTCCTTCGAGCCACTCGAGCTTCCGTGGACAGGGGATCAGGGCTGGTCTGGTTGTTTCGGTCATCTGGTCTTTTCCTTTTGCTCTTGTCCTAACGTGCGGCGCCCCGGGGTTTTTTGCGCGGGGCGCTACAAAGATGTGTACGGAACCGCCATCACGCCGGGCGCAACGGGAAGGCTGACGTCCCCGAGGTGAACAAGCCAGCCTCGAGAGCAGCCGTAGTCGCTCATGAACGCCCGAAGTCCCTTCGCGAGATTCGGCCCCGGGGTTGCCGTCTGCTTGACCTCCACCGGCACGATGGTCTCGCCGTTCTCGACAACCAGATCAACCTCCACACCGCTGCTTGTCCGGTAGAAGTATACGGTGGGCTGCTCGCCGGAGTGCAGAGCCCGCTTGATCACCTCCGTGATCACTGCCGTTTCGACGATTGTACCCGACATGGGACTATTCGCGGCGTGCAGCGGATCGCGCAGCCCCGCGAGATGGCAGAGCAGGCCCGTGTCCGCAAAGTAAACCTTCGGCGACTTCACGAGCCGTTTGCCCGTATTGCGAAAGTACGGGCGCAACACGAACAAGACAGACGTGGCCTCGAGGATCGAGAGCCAGGCCTTCGCTGTATTGAGGGCTATGCCAAGGTCTCGCGAGACGTCCGTAAGGTTCAGTATCTGGCCGCTGCGTGCCGCAAGCACGCGCAGGAAGCTCTGGAACTCGCCAAGGTCGCCGATCTGCCGCAGTTGCCGGACATCGCGCTCCAGATAGGTCTGGAGATAGCTCGAGAACCAGAGCTGCGCGTCGCGCTCAGGCTCAGACGCCAGCTCGGGATAGCATCCCCGCAAGAGCGACGGCCAGATATCGAGCGCAGCAGCCTTCGCGGGCGCCTCGTCCTGTCTCTCCCAGGGCAGCTTTCGGTGCGGCTGGCCGATAATCTCCGCAACCGCAAGCGGCAGCAGCCGCAACACGGCCGCGCGTCCGGCAAGTGTCTCGGTGACCTGGCTCATCAACAGCAGGTTCTGCGAGCCAGTCAGCAGGTAGCGCCCTCTCGCCGAGCGGTCTTCGTCTATGCTCTCCTTGATGTAGGCGAGCAAATCCGGCGCATACTGAATCTCGTCCAGTATGACCGGCGGGCGGTACAGCTTCAGAAAGCCTCGCGGGTCGGCGGCGGCCGCCGCCCTGTTGTCAGGCGTCTCCAGCGAGACGTAGCCGTGCGTGTCGCCAAAGAGCGCCTTGAGAAGGGTGGTTTTTCCCGACTGCCGCGGGCCGGTGAGGAGGACGGCCGGAAACTCCTCCGCCGCCCTCCGGATCACCGGCTCCAGTGTTCGGTGAAAGTAGGCACTCATGCACAGATTCTATGCAAATCTGCATTCCAAATGCAAATCTGCACGAAAATCGCTCCCGCGTCTACTTCTTCTTGATCTCCTCGAGCGGCTGGAAGTTGCCGTACTGAACGTCCGCGCACGGGCGCGGGGCGGTCCAGCGGACGGCGTTTCCGATCACCTTCATAATCGTCGGATCGTAGTACGTCGGGTATGTCTCGTGCCCGGGCTGGAAGTAGAAAATGCGGCCCTTCTGCCGCACCCAGCAGCAGCCGCTGCGGAACACCTCGCCGCCCTCGAACCAGGTGATGAACACCAGCGCATCCGGCTTCGGGATGTCGAAGTGCTCGCCGTACATCTCTTCTTTGTCGAGTTCGAAGCAGTTGCCCAGCCCCGCGGCAATCGGGTGTCCCGGCTCAACGACCCACATACGGGCCTTCTCGTCGGCTTCGCGCCACTTGAGGTCGCAGCCCGTGCCCATCAGGCGCTTGAACGGCTTGGAGAAATGCGCGGAGTGCAGGAAGATGATGCCCATCCCCTCCCACACGCGCTTCACGACCTTCTCGACGATGCGGTCGTCCACGTCGCCGTGCGCCATGTGCCCCCACCAGGTCATGACGTCGGTCTCGGCAAGCACCTGGTCGGTCAGCCCGTGCTCCGGCTCATCCAGCGTGGCGGTTCGCGCCGTGATGCCGGGCATCGCGTTCAGGTTCTTCGCGATGACTGTGTGCATCCCGTCGGGATACACGCGAGACGATTCGTGGGAGGAGTCCTTCTCGTGCCGGAACTCGCCCCAGACGGTTACTCGGATGTCGCTCATTGGTCTGCCCTTTCGCTTGAGGATGGTAATCCTCTTGGAAGTTCGAGCTTATCGAGAAGGTTACCTGCCCGTGTTCGGCGTGAGCGCCAGCCGCGTAACGCCAGTCGGTGCGCGCGTCCAAGTGCAGGAGTGTTCGCTAGCGGCGACGAAGATATCTACTGCAAACGAAAGAGGTTGGAGTTGAAACTAGCCGAAGCACTTGTTCTGAGAGCCGATGTTCAGAAGCGTATCGAGGGATTGCGCGAACGCCTGCGCATAAGCGCGCTCGTACAGGAGGGCGAGGAGCCGCCGGAGCGCCCGAAGGAGCTTCTCGAGGAACTGGCGCGTCTGCTGGTGCAACTGACGGATCTCGTCAAGCGGATCAACCGGACGAACCTTCAGGCCAGGCTGCCCGACGGCCGGACGATTATGGAGGCTTTGGCCGAGCGTGATACGCTCGCGTTGCACTGCACCGTGCTGGAGACGGTGGCGGCAGCGGCAACGCCAAGGTTCGACCGGCTCCAGCGATCAGAGATCAGACAGGTCCCGACCGTGACTGTATCGGAGTTGCGCGCCAAGTCGGACGAGCTGGCTCGTAACCGGCGGCAGCTCGACACGGAGATTCAGGCGGCCAACTGGACGACGGAGCTGGCAGTGTAGGCAACAAGGCATAAGCAGGTAGCCGCAGAGGACGGAGTGGGCACAGACTGCGAGTTGATTCGCTCCTGGTTCCGGCACCGAGCTGCCGGTAGAGGGTTCAATCCCCTCGCCGTACTGTGACGCTCAGCATAGTTACAGGTGTACGGGGTATCGATCATCGTTACTACCAGTGCCAGCCGTCTTTCCGTGGTGAGGGCGGGAAAGGGGAACTTATGCCGCCTGGTGCCGCCCAGGACGAGCCGGCGCCAGCGTAAGGACGAACTGCGGGTTGGGGATGCCAGTGCTGAGCGTACGGCAGATGCTCGCGGGTGGTTGCTCACGTCTGCGATCCCCGGGACCGGCAGCTCTCAATTGCTTCCTCCAGGTTCTCTTCCGGATACGTGCCGCGCAATGAAACGAGGTGGGGGTACAGCCGCGGCCCGTCATCCCGTCACGCGCACGAAGCCCAGCATGTCGAAATGAGCATCGTAGGTGAAGGCACGGCTGATGCCGAGGCGTTCCATCACGGCAAAGCTGACGCAGTCCGTAAACGAGAAGCCCGCCGTGTCATAGGTCTCAAATATCTCCCACGCACGCTGCTCGTCAGCCGGAGAGCTGTACACAACCCTCATTGGCTTGCCGCTGGCTGAATCCGTCGCATCCATCGGCTGAGAGTTGGCCCTGATGAAGCGGCCAAACGCCGCCGCCCCAGCGTGGCCTGCCGTGCGGTCGCGCACCAACCACGTACAGGTCTCATCAATGACGTGATTGGTGACAACGAGGAGAGCCCGGCGCTTGACGAGCTGGCTGTACAGATCCTTCGCCGAGGGGTGATTGGGATCCCGGGCGGCCATGATCGCTATGAAGGCGCCCGTATCGAGAAAGACGCTATCCATAGATCTGGTCGTCGGGGTTCTCGCTCGACGATCGCCCGTCACCCTCGATGATCCCGACGATAGACATCAGAGAGGCTGTCACTTCGGCCTCTTCCTGCATCTCGCGTCGGATAGCCGCGCGAATCACCCTGGACATGCTCGTCCGCCTCTCGCGAGCCAGGCGGCGTACTGTCTGCAGTTCGTCCTCCGCGAGGCTGATCTGCGTCCGTTTCAGTTTCGGTGCCGTTGATGCCATGTTCCAAGCCCTCTCCTGTTACATCATTATTGCAGAGCTTGTGATGTAACGCAACCCCGATGCGACGAGCCTCGCACCGTTATCGCGCGACGCCGGTGAGGAAAACTTCGGCGGCGCACAGCACCGGCCGGTTCCCTTCGCCGCTGCCAGGACGAGATCGTCCAGACGCTCCAGGATGTCCTGCGTCCGCCGGCCGCGCATCCGGCGAATGAAAACGCGACCCGAGTGGCGAAGAGGATGTGCAGTGATGATACCTGCCCGCCGCTGGTTCGCTTTTCTGCTGATCTCCGCCGTGTGCCTTCCTCTCGCCGCCGCCGAGGGCCCGGTCGCGCCGGAGCGAATTGACGTGCCCGGCCGCCGGGAGCAGCTCTCCATCGGGCAGCTTTTCGTGCCGGACTATCTGGAAGTCAGCGCCCGGAAGCCCGTTGATCTGGTCGTGTTCTTTCACGGCGCGGCGTGGTGCTCGGAGCAGAACTTCTACCAGTCCCGGCGAAACGCGGCGCTCGTCAGCATCAGCCTGAAGGCCTACGACACCGAGTTCGAAAAACCGGCCCGGTTTCAGTCGCTCTTGAAGGAGACCGCGCGGGCGATAGGCGGCAAGAGCGGGGACGTGAAGCTCGGCCGCATCTGCCTCGCGTCGTTCAGCGGCGGTTACGCCGCTATCTGGCGCATCCTGCAGGACTCGCAAGCGTTCGGGCAGGTCACGGACGTTGTTCTCGCGGATTCGCTCTACTGCCAGGTGCTCGACCGCAACAGCAGCCCGCCGAAGCTGAACGAAGATCATATGCAGCCGTTCCTCGAGTTCGCGCGGGCGGCGGCGCGGCGCGAGAAGCGGATGTGGTACACGCACCTGTTCCCGCCGGAGGAGCAGCACCGCGGCAACACGACGACGCTGACGGCTTCCTATCTGATTGACCATCTTGGCGCGTTTCGCATGCCGCGCGACTCGACGAACCGCCTGGGCATGCGGCTTCTCTACTCCTGCGACCTCGGCGAGTTCCATGTGCGGGGCTTCTCGGGGATGACGACGCAGGACCATTTCAACCATTTCTATGTGATGGCGGACTATCTCGCCAAAACGTCTTTCGGAAGGGCAAAGTAGTTTGGTTTTCTCCCGGTTCCTCCCCGTGTTCACACTGGCGCTTGTCGCATGCGCGCCTGTCGCGTCGTCTGCTGTCGGCGTGAGCGGCCTGCGCTGCGAGTTCCTCTCGAACCCGGCGGGCATTGACCGCGCGCATCCGCGGCTTGCCTGGCAGCTCGAGTCGCGGGAGCGGGGCGCGCGTCAATCCGCGTACCAGGTGCAGGTTGCCAGCAGCCCCGCGCTTCTCGAAGGCGGCAGGGCCGATCTGTGGGACTCGGGCAAGACGGCAGCGGGCGAGGACGTGGCTGTCGAATACCGGGGCAAGCTTCTGAAATGCGGGCAGCAGGCGTGGTGGAGAGTGCGCGCGTGGGACGGCAAAGACCGCCCGGGCGCATGGAGCAAGCCCGCGCACTGGCTGCAGGGGCCCGCATCGGCGTCGGACTGGGCGGGCGCGAGGTGGATCAGCGCGGCGTCAGCCGAAGGGCGCCTCCCGCTCTTCCGCAAGGAGTTCAGCGTGTCCGGCAAGGTGGCGCGGGCGACGGTGTTCGTGTGCGGGTTGGGACACTGCGAGCTGCGGATGAACGGGCAGAAAGTGGGTAATCGCGAGCTCGAGCCCGGCTGGACGAACTACCGCAAGACCTGTCTGTACTCAACGTATGACATCACCCCGCTCGTGCGAAAGGGCGCGAACGCCTTCGGCGTACTGCTCGGAAACGGAATGTACCACGTTCCGGGCGAGCGCTACACGAAGTTCACTGGCTCGTTCGGGCCGCCGAAGCTGATTCTCCATGCGCGCATCGAGTACGCCGGCGGCAAGACTGAAACAATCTCAACTGGCGAGATCTGGCGCACCGCGCCCGGCCCCATGACGCTT
>MTKZ01126798.1_pt1 | contig 31087 bp, 20 predicted proteins | sample 1042781 | NCBI WGS metagenome assembly MTKZ01 (sample SAMN06212207, study PRJNA360539) | anaerobic digester metagenome | biome: Wastewater treatment plant; material: sludge; isolation source: anaerobic digester fed with sludge from wastewater treatment plant | place: Denmark: WWTP Viborg ...
AGAGACACCGAAACACCTAAAACCTGCCTTTCACCCTCTGGAGTGATACCCGTAGCTACTAAAACAGCCGCATCACGTACTTGCCCGGCATCTCTCACTTTCTCATAACAGGCATCCACATAGAGATAGGTAATCTCCCCAAGTGGCCGTTCTCTCCATTCTTGGAGTACATCATCCAGTTGAGCTGCTGCCCGGCTGACTTGCATGGCTGAAATCTCGATCCCACACAGCTCCTCAGTGATAGCCTTAACTTTCCGCGTGGAGACTCCCTGAACATACATCTCTGCGAGAGTGGCAACCAATGCCCGCTCGCTTCTAAGCCCTTTCTCCAAGGCTGTTGGGTAAAAGCCTCCTTCACGCACTTGAGGCACTGAAAAGGTGATCTCTCCCATTCGCGTCTTGACCGTCTTTGGTTTGTAACCGTTAGCGTGACCTTTCCGTTCTTCTGTTCGTTCATAGTCTCCGGCTTGAATGTGCCTTGACCTTTCCACTTGCATCACATTGTTGATCAGTACACGCAGTAATTCAGGTACTGCCTCCAATCCTTGTTCAGCCAATTCACTTGAAAGGTTATAATTATTTTGGTGAGTCATTTCAGTCTCCTATTTTGGTGTGGTAACCTATTTAGGATACCTCTGACTCACCACTTTTGTTAAGGTTCAGGATTTTACAGAAAATATGTTACACCAACCCGGGAGAACCGGAATAATGCTGATTTTTTTTATTAGATCAAAATCAGGAAAAGGCGAAAAACGATCCTACTTACAGATCCAGGTGGAAAAACCGGCAGAGCAGTAATCCAGACGAACATCGAGAAATCACGGCGAAGGTGCTGACCGCTGAGGGCTCCTATGGATGGGTAACCTACGAACACGCGGGGTCTGAGGTGCTTTCACCTTACCAAGTCGCCAATACCATCAGCCGGAATCCGAAAAAAACGAGATTCAGTTGATTTCACGCGAGAAATGGTGTGAATAATCAGCCAGCAGGGGCATGCGGGGACATGCTGTTAGCGCCTTCAACAAGATATTCAAATTCATGTAGAACAACAGGTTCTGGGGCAACCCGGGTGTGCTGTTGGATCGTAAGACGCGCCACTTCCACGAGTGGTTCGCCAGTGTTGCCAAATCAGCCTTCGGTATATTAAAAATCGGCGTAATTGCCGGTTGAAAAGGTGGTGGATTTCTTCCACTTACCTAGCGAATGTACGTCAGGTGCCTGCTTGAATCCTTCTCATCTATCTTGTGAAACACCTGCCGTTTCTGTTTCAACAGGGCATCGATCATTGGTGCGGGTTCGAAATCAGTGACCAGCAGGATAATACCCTCGCCCGTCACCTGAGGGAGCAATTCGTTAATTTTATTCACGGGTACTTCACCCCTGGCGAGCAGCTCCTTCCCATCAACTGTGAACTGCACTACGCCTTTGATCCAATCCGGTTCACCCATCGCTACCGTTTCGTGTAAATCAACGGTGGCAGAGACATCCGGGATCAATTCGGTCTGACCCACCTCACGTCGAAGGAGGTTTATGAAGGTTGTCAGATCAAGTCCGCCAATCTGCACCACTTTCTCAACTGTCGCCACCCGTCCGACCGTGCGCCGCAGCACCGGGTTTTTAAGGTTTTTAAAAGCGGGTGCGGCCTGGATAATCTTCTCTTCCAGTTGGGGGTAACTTGATAAAAGGTCGTGCAACCTTGTTTTGGCAGTAATTTCCATTACTAAACTCCTCCTTGCGCATTCTCATTTGATTCGGGTGTTGCATCATAAGCCAGCAGGCGGCGTTCGCCTTCCAGCGCGCGGATCCCGGTGACATCCTGGGTGACTTCCACAGTACCGAGGTATTCTCCCGCTTCATCACGCACTGCGTAATAGACGATATAGATCATGCGCCCGCCCATGTTGATCCAGAAACGCGCCTGGTCCTGTTTTCCCTCCTTGAAATCCTTGACGATCTGGTTAACAATGTGCACGCTTTTGGGAGGATGGCAGTATTGCACCTTACGCCCGAGGATGGCGCGGGTGCGTTCAAAGATCCTCTCCTTCCCGGGGCTGAAATATCGCACGGAATCATCCTTATCCACAAAAGTAATGTCAAAAGGCAGGGTGGAGAACATCGCGATCAATTCATCCAGCTTGAAGTTGCCGGTTGGCATCTGCACACGGCCATCCACACCGGAAGGTTGTTTTGCTGGCTTTTGATAATCTCCCTCAGGGGTCCAGGTGAATTGCGGGGCGTACAGGCAGTAACCGTTCTCGTCGCTTTCAAGGTAGATGTCGTACCAATCCTCCTCACGCAGCAGGTCCAGCGCGGTCGGAAACAGGATCTTTTCCTCTTTATATATCATGTCATCGATCGCGTCCACGACCAGGTTCACGCTGAACTGGTTGTAAGCCGCGGCCTCGGCTGCCGTGAATCCACCAACCTGTTGAAATCCCTCCAGGGTGGTTTTCAGTAATTCCCGTACTTCGTCATGCTTTCCCCACATCACCGCCGGGGGACCAGGCAGGTTGTTTTTTTCAAAATACGGGAAGAGCAGGTTTTCTTTGCGGCGGTAATGCTTTTCCACATCCATCAGGTTGTTGAGAAGCTGGTGGATGGCGCCCATCTGCTCGCTCACGTCTTCATGCGCTGGTTTGGCTGCCACCTGGTTCATCAATTGCCTGATCTGCGTGGTCACTTTGGTCAACTCACGATTCTCTTCCACAAAGGTATGCACCGGGTGACCGGGTGTGGTTTGAGGGGTTTCCTGCAGGTCGAGGTGTTTTTTCAATACACGGGTGTGGGTATCACACAAGTCCTGCACCACTTCCGCGGGGATGCCTTCCTGTATCAACTGCACTTCCATTACGAATACATCGTTGTAATCCGCTTCATCCAAGAGTGTCTCCAACTGCATGCGCACGCGATCTTCCGCCATCCCCTGGTGCAGCTGCCGGATCAGTGACTTCATGAGTTCGACCCGTTTTTGCTTATTGTTGATCAATTCGCTCATTGGTTCAGTTCCTTGTATTTTATTTGATTGTTATGTTAATAATCATGTTATTAGACATATTATACCTTATTACTCATATAAGTTAAACACAATTACAACAGAATCCGGAGATTAATTCACTGGTTCTGCGACACTCAGATACTCGTTGACCGCAACCAAAAGAAAAAATGAGCTCGTCATTCATCCCCAGATTTACCGAGGATAATGCGAAACCCCGATCATTATGTAACTTCAGTTACATACACATGGAATCAAAAAAAAACCGACCTGCAGATGTATGAATGGTGCTTTTCCAAGTTCCAGAGGTGTGGCAAGTATTAGTACTGTCTCACCCTTCCCTTTAGAAGACCGCTTTCTGGTCGATGACGACTTCCTGGTTCATACGCGCGGAGTTATGCGCGGCGATGGAGAATTCGAGCACATTTCTGGCAGTTTTACCGTCCAGCTTAGGAGTTCCGCCTTTCGTCAACACATCGATAAGATGGTGCGTACAATCGATGAAGCTGTCGTGCCATTCGTACCTGGCAATCGGCACCTCTTTTGTGACCCCATCCTTGAAGAGCACCAGCGGCGGGTAATCCAGGGTTTTGGCGGTACAGCGGTTGATGATGAGAATCCCCTTATCGCCAATTATCTCCACGCGGTCATCATCAGAGTAGTAAATACTATCCATCACCAGGTTGGGGGTATTGGCAAAATCCAGTGTGCCATATTTCGACTTCCCCTGAAACTGGAACATCATCACCGCCGGCGCGTCGATATAAACACCCGGCGGCACTTTGGAACGGTCGATCCAGGCACTGACCCGCTTCACCGGTCCCATCAGGTCGTAAGCCAGCGAGAAAAGGTGGTAACCATGGTCAAAGATGAGCGGTCCACCTCCACTGGTTTCATCATTCAAGCGCCACAACCAGGTGGTCAGGGGCACCTTCCACTGAGTTTTACTCTTGCCGGTGCTCACATGCATACGCAGCATTTGCGGTTCACCGATCACACCAGCCTGGAGCATGCGCTTTGCCTCAACGTGAGGCGGGTAGAAAACAAAGTTTTCATAAATACGCAGAACCTGACCGGTCTCCTTCGCCACAGCGATCATCTCATCCGCTTCAGCCAGGTTAAGCGCCATGGGCTTCTGCACGGAAACGTGCTTTCCGGCTCGCAATGCCTGGATGGTCATGGAACAGTGCAGGTGATGAGGCAGCAGCAGCTCCACCAGGTCAATATCCGCTTCTTTAAGCAGCTCTTTGAAATCCTTGAAAACACGGCTGATCCCCCACTCTTTGGCTTTGGTTTTCGCGCGCGCTTCGTTACTGTCACAGAGCGCTACCACGCTGGCGTCCTCGCGGTCTTTATAGCCCATGAAGTGCAGGTCGGAGATGCGCCCGCAACCGACAAACGCCACATTGATCTTTTTCATCAAGCCTGCTCCTCCTTCAGCACACCCTTATCCGCAAGCTGTTGACGCACTTTGAGATGAGCCGCTCGTGTGATCGGGTACCAGATGAGCAGCGGTAAAGATGCCAGGATGAAAATCGCCGGGATGGGTCCGAAGAACAGGCGGATACCCAACAGAGTGGATGCCGTTTGCTCCACGTTGGGTACATAATGGAACAGTGCCAGGATCCAACCGGTTCCTGCCAGCGCGATGGCTTCGGAGATCTTGGTCGCCAATCCCCACACCCCAAAGTACATCCCGCTGCGGTACTCGCCGGTCTCAAGGCGGTCGTAATCCACCACATCCGGGATCATCGCCCACGGGAATACCCAATTAACGGCAAAGCCAATTCCCGCAACAACCGCGATAACATAGATCAACCACGTGGATTGATTGGGCAGAAAGAAACACAAACCAATGGCTACTGCGCCAATCCCCATGCCCAGCGCGTAAGCTGGACCCTTGTCCCATTTTTCTGAAATCTTTTTCCACGGGAAGATCGTAATCGTCACCACCACCAGGAGCAGCCCCATTACGATTGACACCTGGGATTCCATTTTTAACTGGTATATCAGGAAGTAAGCCATCAACGTCTTAATAAAAGCAAAAGAAAGATTCATCAACAGGTAAGCGATGATCAGACGCACAAAGGGTTTGTTTTTGAAAGTGTACCCGATCGCCTTAAGCGGTGAAATTTCTGATTTGTTCTGCACGATGGCAGGTTTTTCCTTTAAGCCCGAAGCGGAAATTAGCAGCGCGGCGGCTGCGATGACCCCGTAAATGATGCCGATGTACCCGTACCCGGTGTATTTGCTGGCAAAGAGACCCACAATTGCCGGAGTAAGCGCCGCGCCGATGATGTAAGCCGGTACGGCCAGGATCATGCGGAACGACGTGAGACTGGAACGCTCATCATAATCTTCAGTAAGTTCTGAGGAAAGTGAATAATAAGGCACATTCGTCATCGTCCAAATGGTATCGAAGAGGATGAAAGTGAAAGCCACCCAGATAAAAATGGCCACACGCTCCATCCCCTGCGGCACGTGCCACAGCAGCGCGATGCTGATGCCCAGCGGGATCGCCCCGAAGATCATGAAGGCGCGGCGTTTGCCGAAACGCTTGGAGGAAAAACGGTCCGAAAACCAGCCGAACAGCGGGTCATTGACTGCGTCCCAGATCTTGCCTATTAACAGCGCGCTTCCCACCAGCGCCGGAGGAAGCAGCGCTCCATCGGTGTAAAAGATCAACAGGAAGAACTGGACTGCCGAGTTGACCAGCGCGTTGCCAACATCGCCGATACCGTAAAAAAGCTTGGTCTTGATCGATAATTTCTCTGAAGGTAATGGGGTTGTCATGTTTTTCATCTCCGTTGTGCTGTTTTAAGCGGACAAAACCGAACACGATACTTGCTCTCAATCTCTTACCGATAAAACCAACGCAAAAACCGATAAATCATTACATTTATCTTCAGTAAACTGCCAAAAACCTTCAACCCGACGAGGTGAAGACTACCGGTACTCACCTGGAAATGAAATGCACCGCGCACTCAACAGGTCTGGTCGGACTTGAAGAATCAGTCCACTTTGTTTCCCAATCAATTCAACAAAGACTTGCATTGTTTTATGGAATAGACCTAATCCCTTGAAACTGGGAGGTTCCGGTTTATCAATGCAGGAACAGACACAAACACATAGGGAAACCAGTGTACGTTTTGTTCATCCAATTTACCCGGAACCCGGCCTATGCCTACCAAATGAGTATACAGCAAAAGAACCCGCAGATAACCCGCGGGTTCTGTTAATAAAGATCTTGGAAACTATGAAATCGGGTGGTCGAAAAAAACAATTCGACCAAATTAAGCTAATTCATTATAACCTGTGACTTAAACCTAAAAGGACTTCAATCAACTCCGTTTATGATCATATCCTGGATGAAATCAGTGGCGTCAGGTTTCGGGACCTTAATATGCCGGCCGAAATTGGTGACCATGGGAGTATACAGGTCGTAAGGAATATCCACGAAGACCAGTGAATCGCGATTCATCTCGCGAATAAAACAATTGAAAGTATAAACATCCTGCAAGCGTAAATCAGTGATCACTGTTTTGTCTTTGATGAATTTGACGCCCAGAACCGGCAGTTTAACCAGGTATTCAGGTTTTGATAGCTTTTCGTATAAACCCTTCAAAATCGCGGATTGCCGCTGGATACGGTAAGCATCCAGGTCAGCCGNNCGGACAAATAACAGCGCTGATTTGCCATCGTAATGATGGTGCCCCGCGCTGGCGTAAGCGCCAATCGGTTCCTCCAGGTAGATATCCACGCCACCGATCTGGTCAACAAGGTCAGAAAAGTTGGTGAAATGCGCCACCACGTAGCGGTCAAAGATAACCCCATAATTCTGATACATTGTCTCACTAAACTTCACCACACCCTGCCCGCGCCCGTTGAAATATTCACCGTACCCATAAGCCGCGTTGATGCGAAACTGGGTGATGTTGTGTTCTTCCAGCCCCGGGATGGGAACCCAGAAATCGCGCGGGATGGATAACACCATCACCTGGCGTTTTTGAAAATCCACCCGCACCACCCTGATCATATCCGCCTGTTCCACCTCGTCGATCCCCAGCACCAGGATGACCATTGGCTCAGTTTGCCCGCACACAGGAGACGGCACATCAGGCGTGGACCGGGTGACCTCCTGGGCGGGCTCGGTGCCTTCAACAACAGGAGTGGCGGGAAGTGTGGCGCTGGTGGGTAACNNGAAGCTGCCTGCCCAACAATGGGCTCGTCCATAAAAGGTAGCCGCAAACAACCACAAGCAGCAGCGCTGCTAACAGCCACAGCAGGGGTCTTTTCTTCTTTTTAGTTGGAGGATTCGCTTCCTCTTTTTTTATCTGGTCGCCTTGATCGTTCATTTACCTGCTCGATTAACGATACGATCAAACCCGGAGTCAACCAGCGAGAAGATCTCTCTCGCGATTTGCTGCGGGTCTTCACCGCTTGTGGTGACAGGGTCCGGAATGTCATAGCTCTCACCAACCGTGATCTCTGAGAATAAAGCGATCTTGTCCTTTGCCTGTGGAAACTCCAGGGTGATGGCCTCGCGTTGACCGTCCGCCATGACAATGATCAAATCCGCCTCGTTTACAAGCACAGTGGAAATTTCCCTTGAGCGAACGGAGTCGATGCTGAGGTGCCTGTCTTCAGCCCAATGAACCGCCTCTTTGACGGGAGCAATGCCTTCCATTGCCCAGATCCCCGCGCTGCCCACCACCCATTCTCCTGCAACAGGTTTTTTTTTCAGCAACGCTTTGAAATACTCCGCGGCCAGCACAGAACGGAACCTGTTGGCACTGCACACAAAAAGGATATTCGGCATATCGCAGGCTTGACCTTTCCTGATCAATCCGTCATCGGAACGATCAGCAGTTCTCCCATTTTCAGCGTGTATCCTTCAGGCAGATCGTTGTACTTTTTCAATAACTCCACGTCCACCTGCATTCGCTCAGCGTAAGTTTCAATGGTCATCCCCTCCGCCCGGATTTCAGCCACGTCAAATTGCGGCAATGCGGTCACATCATCCGTGTTGATGGGTATCACCAGGATGGTATTCTCCCATAACGATTCAGGCAGTTCGAAATTGATGGCTTTGATCGCTTCTGCGGTCGTATTGAAATTTTCAGCCAGTAATATAAAGCCCTCGCCCGCAGCAACTTTATGGATCACAAGCTGAGGTGACGAGCCGAAGGGGGTTTCCAATGCGCGTGGTGTTATTTTTACAGGAATAACCCAGGTCGCGGTCGGAGTTGGCATCAGCGTCGCAGTCGGTTCAGGTGTGAGTGTTGGTTCTTGCGAAGGGAGAACCTCCGGCTGAAGTGCAGGCGTCCGGGTAGCAAAGGAAAAACCTGCCAAAGGGGGTTCGAAACCGGGGATTGGGATTATCCCGGTAAGGATGGTTGCTGCCAGTCCGATAATCAAGACTGCGATTAACGCGGTGATCGAGAGCCAATTGATAGCCGCGATTCTTGAAATCCGTTCACCCCGGATACCCTTCGGCAGCGGCGCGGGGTTTTCATTCAGAAAAACCGGGCAATCCGCGTAATGCTCGGTCAGGCATTTATTGCGCTGGTATACCAGGCTCACCGGAGAAACCGGTCTGGCGTGAAAACAGAAGTTGTATTTGGCCGGGTACGCCAACGCGGTGGAAGGGTCGTCTTCAAAACCAATGAAAGGGCAGAAGAGGGATTCCTTTCTCTTCTTTTCCCTTTTTTCTTCACCCGCTGAAGTTTCCGGTTTGGTCGCCATTATGCTATGTTTATAAAAACCTTTAGCCTGTTTTTACTTCTTCAACCGCAGGTTCCATATGCGCTGCGTCCTCACTGGTTCGTCCATACTGCTTGCTGTAGTAGTAATCGCGGTTGTAATAATAGCTTGAGCGCTTCACCTTGATATTATTCAGCACCACACCCAGCAGCCTGGCATCCAATCGCTGCAACTGCTCTATGGCCTGCCGGATTGCGCCTCGTTTTGTCTTTTTCGGGTCCACCACCAGCAGCACGCCATCCACGCTTTTCGCCAGGATCAACGCGTCTGTCACCGCCAGCAAAGGGGGTGAATCCAGGAGCACCATATCAAAGTGCTTCTCCAGCAGGCTCAGCACATCGTGCATTTTGGATGAACCCAGCAGTTCAGAAGGATTGGGCGGCAGGCTGCCTGATGTAATGATATTAAGTCCGTTCACTTTGGTCTTCTTTACTACCCCGGTCATTTTATCCGGTGTGCGAATGAAGTAATCCGAAAGTCCGATGCGGTTGGACAATTTGAACACCTTGTGCAGTGTCGGGCGACGCATATCCCCGTCCACCACCACCACATCTTTTTCACTCTGCGCGATGACCGTGGCCAGGTTGGCAACAATTGAAGATTTCCCTTCCGCCGGTGAAGCGCTCGTTACCAGCACTTTCTTCAAAGGAGAATCAATCCCGCTGAATTGAAGGTTTGTTCTTAGTGAGCGAAACGCCTCTGATACCGGCATACGCGGTTTGGCCACGGTGATCAGCTGATCCTGGGTGGATGGATAATGGGTGATGACCCCCACCACCGGGACCCCCCATCTGCGCGTGAATTCCTCCGGGTCGCGCACCTCATCCTGCAGGAAAGCGATGAGGAACACAATGCCCGCAGCAGCCATCAATCCAACCACAGCAGCCAGACCCGCGCTTTTGAGCGGCTGCGGCTGGATCGGTTCAGGGTTGGCGGCCGCTTGAGCAATCTGGCTGATGGTGGTGGCGGATTGAACCTCGGTCAATTTTATCTGCTGTAGGTTGTAAAACAAGGATGAGCGGGTGGATTGATACTGGGATTGAGCCAGTTCCAACTGGGCGCGGGCAACATAGTCATTCGGATCCCGCACAACCTCGATCGGTTCAAGACCTTCTCTTTCCATTTCCGCCGCGCGTTCTTCAGCGGCTGCCAATTCTGCTTCTTTAATCTGAAGCACGGCCAACCTCTCGTTGATATCAGTGAGATTCTGATCAATGCGGGCTATCTCCTCCTCCAAACCCTGTTTCAACTCGGTGTAGCGGGAAGACTGATCCGTCGTAATTTTCTCAGAAAAGGTCGCGATGACCATGTTGGCGGTATCAGCAGCTTTTTGTGGGTCGCTATCGGTTACTACGATGGTGAAGATAGGAGAACTTTCTACAGGTGTAACAGTAATCTTGCCGGTCACTTCATACCCAAGGCGTTCTGATACCGATTTTAGAAGTTCAGGGGTGATCATGGTCTGCGCGTATGTTTCAGCCAGCCGTTGCGCGCCATAAGAAGCCGAGTAGGCATCGTAATAATCTGAACCGGTGACCACATTTACCACTGCCCTGGTTGACGCTTCATAAACGCGTGGTTTTTGGTTCGTCAGATAGTAAGCCACTGCGCCAGCAGCGATCGCCACCAGCAGCAGCAGCCACGCCCAGCGCCATAATGTCTGGGCATAATCCAGTATGCTCTCAAGGCTGCTGCGTTCTTCCAGTTCATTTTCCATGAGGGTCATCCACCCTTTCCGCGGATAATGTATTAAGTATAATTCACTTTCTTACTGGTAGTAAACCTGACGAACTCTTGATGCGGCGTTACTCATTGCTCTGGTGATGACATTCTCAATGTGAACAAAGGTTGACGAACTTTCTGTCTTACTTCCTTCCACGTAAAGCGGCTACGACCCCTCTCAGAGGGATCAACCATTTCAGACGCGAGAAGAAAGCGATCAAAAGCCGTTCGCCACCCAGGCCAAGCCATACCCGTTTGCCATCCCTTTTTATTTCAACCACACTGCCCAATATATTCTCGTTCGGGATCCAACCGTCTGCTTTTTGTGGATTATTATCCCCTTTGATTAAAACAGCGTCAGACGCTACCTTAATTGTGCGGTGAATCACCAGATGCCCGCCATCCGGGTGCCTGAAAGCCACGATCGCGCCCAGTCCCGCCTTCCCCGATCTCAACCTCGTGATGGTGATCACATCACCGTCCCGGATGAAAGGGGTCATGCTGCTCCCGCGCGCTTTAAACCGGAACAATCCATCCTTTGCCAGGACTTCCTGCATTAATTCCAGTAGATCAGCGCTGGAGATGGAATAACTTTCAGGTTCCAGGACCACCTCTTCAACTTTCATTTTCAACTTTCTATTCATCATCTAAGAAATCTGTAAGCTGGTGTTTATGATTATATATACATTAATAGAGATTTACCAAACTTTTGTTACATTTACAGAAAATCCAAATTATGCTATTCTAATTGTTAAGGAAGATCCTTTTCATCATGCGTGATCGAGGGGCATTTTCATATTTAAGGGGCAAAACGCTGCTGCCAGTGATTCTGATGGCACTGGTAATTTTAATACTGGTCACCGCTTCAGTTAAGGTCCTTCCCGCAGCGGCGCAGGATGGACCTGACCGGGTCACCTGGATCACAGTGGATGGCAGCGCCTACGACTGGTGGCTGGCGCATTGGAGCGATAACTCCATCGCCTGCCAGTTCACACTTGACCACGATGGCACCCCCACAGAGCTGGAGATCCAGGAAATTTGCGGGGACACGGTCCTTAATGAATGGATCAGCACCCCGCCTTGCACAGCCATCGAAGAAGGCAGGGAAGTCAGTTCGTGCAACGGTCTATACCTGCAAAACACCGGCTCCACCCTGGCAAAAAAACAAATACAAGTTAACCTCCCGCCACCCGCTGTGTGGATCACTGTGAACGGGCTTGTTCTACCCGGAACCAGCAACAAGTGGGAAGGACGACCTGAAATTGTGCTCATCGGCGAGGAAAAACTTGCCAACGAATCCATCACGCGCATCAACGGCGTTTACGGCGGCACCAGTTTCTCCTGCGAAGGCAGCCAATGCCCGCTGCCGTTATGGCAGACTGGTGCCCAGGGAGTAACGCTGACCTTTTGGGGTGAATCCAGTTACGGCGATACCACCGAGGACTACACAGCCTTCATCAGGGTCCTGCCATGGGCAGATATGCCGGCTGATACCGCTGGTGCGCCGGCGCGTTCAGGGTATTACGTGGATATCATCAGTTCTCAATGGCAGGCTCAGGAATCATCCTCATGCGCGGCGATGTGGCAATCCTTCCCCTCTGTGGAGGGTTTACCGGAATGGCTGCAAAGCCCGGATGATAGTTCGGGGCTATCCACTTCACTGCCGCTGCATTACCTGGCGGCCATGCTCATCCAGAATGGTGTGGTGGACGCGGGCGAATGCCCGCGCGGCGGGTTGGATTACTACGCCTCCGCCAACCAGTGCGGCATGGAGACCGCCCGGGAGGCAGTGACCGAGTGGCAGAACCAGTTTGATGAAGAGATCATCAATATTTCTGAAGAGACCGGTATTCCTGCGCTCCTGTTGAAGAATGTCTTCGCTCACGAAAGCCAGCTCTGGCCGGGGATCTACCACGATGTGGAAGAAGTCGGGCTGGGGCAGCTCACTGAAGACGGTGCTGAAGCCGCCCTGTTGTGGAATCCTGATTTCTATTCGCAATTCTGCCCGCTCGTGCTCTACGAGGATACCTGCGCCAGGGGTTACGGCAACCTCACCCTGGACCAGCAATCCATCCTGCGCGGAGCGCTGGTGCAAAAAGCCGACGCCAGCTGCCCGGAGTGTGACCTGGGGATCGACCTGACCCAGGCGAATTTCAGCGTGAAGATCTTCGGGGAAACAATTGTGGGCAACTGCGCCCAGGTGGACCGCATGCTGTTCAATCTCACTGGTGAATCCTCAGGCGCGGTGGCCTCACATGACGACCTGTGGCGCTTCACGCTGGTCAATTACAACGCCGGCCCCGGCTGCCTGTGGCACGCCATGAACCGCACCTGGGACGCCGGCAATCAGCTGGATTGGCTGCACGTGGCCGCCAACCTAGAAGGCGGCTGCCGGGCTGGTGTGGATTACGTGATGGAGATTTCAAAAGGCGATACCAACCCGGTGACAGTATTCTCCACAAGCATACCCACCCCAACCGCCACCCCCACCCGGGTCAGAGCCACCGCCAGGCCAACCTTAACGCGCACCCCCACTATCACGACCACACCAGGCACGCTTACACCCACTGGTTCCCCCACCCCCACGGGCAGCATTACTCCCACACTCACCATTACTCCCACGCCCACCAAGACCAGCGCGTGGGGGGAACACCAGTAGTAAGATAGAACATGCAAAAATTCCTTATTTGATAAGCAAAACCCGGGGTGACAGATCCCGGGTTTTTTCATAATCCCATATTCCTATTAGCTTGATTATTACTGAATTACGAAATTCCAGGCTTGCGAATACGAACTCGGTCCATTAGTACCATTTGCCAGTACACGCCAGTAAAGCTTTACACCTTTTGGCAGGTTGACCGTCGAGATGTAGTAGTAATAGGACCCTTTGACTGTCGCGCTTTTGAGCAGGCTGGAGAAGTTACTATGCTTGGAAATCTGAATTATGTAACTGGTTGCTCCATCCACTGCTCCCCAATCCAGGTAAGGCAGTTGATTATATGCTGTTGAACCAGATGCTGGTGAGTAAAGAACCGGTGTGGAAATCACTGTGCGGAAATACCTCACTGCACTCCACGCGCTGTATTGATAATCATCTTCTGTTGTTCCGCTGACTGCCCTCACACGCCAGTAGTACTTCGTGTTCGGATTCAACCCTACTGTTAGTGTGAACTCGGATGTTGCAATGTTTACCGGATCAACTGGTTTCGTAAAACCGGTTTCTACCAGGTTCGCAAATGCCGCGTCCGTCGCTACCTCCAACTCATAATGGTGGAAAAGTACAGCTCCTACTGGCACGGTCACCGTGCTCCAATCCAGCTTCGGCGTGTACGTCGTCACCAGCGCGTTCAACGCCGGACTCACCAGCACCGGCACTCCAGGTGGGTTCGCCGTCGTGAAACTCCATATTTCCGAGTACGCGCTCGGCCCGTTTCCCCCGTTCGCCCTCACTCGCCAGTAATATCCCGTGTTCGCCGCCAGGTCAGCCGTCAGCGCGTAACTCGTCCCGCTTACCGTCGCTGTCTTCACCAGGCTCGAGAACGTGTTCACCTTCGAAACTTGGATATAGTAACTCGTCGCTCCCGGTACAGATTCCCACTCAAACACCGGGCGTTTATTATCTATCAGCTTTGTGTTTTCGGGCTTGCTCAACACCGGCGCCACCATCACTGTCCGGAAATACCTCACTGCACTCCACGCGCTGTATTGATAATCATCTTCTGTTGTTCCGCTGACTGCCCTCACACGCCAGTAGTACTTCGTGTTCGGATTCAACCCTACTGTTAGTGTGAACTCGGATGTTGCAATGTTTACCGGATCAACTGGTTTCGTAAAACCGGTTTCTACCAGGTTCGCAAATGCCGCGTCCGTCGCTACCTCCAACTCATAATGGTGGAAANNGTACAGCTCCTACTGGCACGGTCACCGTGCTCCAATCCAGCTTCGGCGTGTACGTCGTCACCAGCGCGTTCAACGCCGGACTCACCAATACCGGTACTCCCGGAGGATTGGCTGAATAAAAGAGTTGGCTTTCCAACCAGGTCGTCCAGGTGGTACCATAGCGCGGGCTTATCCGCCAATAATAGGTCTTCGTAACAAGCAATGGTTTGTTATATACATAGCCAGATTCCGTCGTAAACCCATTAAGCAGCAGTGTGCGGAAATCAGGGTACAACGATAATTGAATATTGTATAAATTTGCTCCGTTTATTTCACCCCAATCAAACGTTACAGAAGTATTGTTGGGTAAACGGCTCTCATCTATTGGGGAAAAATCAATTGCTGAAAAAACTACCGTTTCTTCTGAGAAGAGCGAACCGGGATCCGTAGCTCGGAAGGTGATTGTTTCAGAACCTGTCCAATTGATATCAGGCCAGGTTATCGAAGCGACTCGATCTGTGATGCTCACGGCAAGTTCAATACTTCCTGAGGAGCTCCAGGTCATATCAACATCGTCGTTATCAACATCTGTTAAGAAGTCATCCAGGTTGATTGAGATAAACGAACTGCCTTTCATGATCACCTGGTCTGGAATTTCTGCTGTGACTGGTGCATCATTCACTGAGGTTATTGAAATAGACAAGTTGTGGGTATTACTGTCTATCGTTCCATCGTTAACCTTCACAGGAACACTGATTACGCCATAGAAATCAGCTGCTGGCGTGACTATGCTCCCCTGCACCGTGTAGTTCGTGCCAGACATGACAGTCAACGTGAAGTCCGCTGGATAAGCATCATCCGGGTCCGTTACCACCATGTCAGACAGGTTTATCGCTAAAGGCGTATCTTCATCGGTAGAGAGAACCCCCTGACCAGTAATAACAGGAGCATCGTTCACCGCTTCGACTAAAATCGCAAGATCGAACGTGTTGCTGTCCTCTGTGCCATCGTTCACCTTCACAGGCACGGTCAGAAGCCCAAAAAAGTCGGCTGCCGGGGTGATGGTGCTGCCTTCAACTGTGTAATTGGTTCCTGCCAGCACATACAGCGAAAAATCAGCCGGATAATCATTATCAGGGTCGGTCACGGTGAGGTCAGCCAGGGTTATAGTTAGAGAATGGTCCTCGTTAATGGAAAGGACAGACTGCTCCGTGATTACTGGTGGGTCATTCACCGGGATGACAGTAAAAGTTACAGCGTCTTCATCAAAAATCGATCCCGGATCGGTGGCTCTAAAGGTTACGGTTTCGCTACCAAACCAGTTTTCATCAGGTATGGTAATGGTAGCAACACGGTTAGTGACACTCACGGTAAGGTCTGTGTTTCCTGACCATGTCCAGGTCATTTGTGCATCCGCGTGGTCAACATCAGAAACATAGTCATCCAGGTTAATCGTGGTAAACCTGTCACCCTCGCTGATTCCCTGGTCAGGAATATCCGCAACGACCGGGGCATCATTGACCGATGTAACGGTGAAGGTTGCCGTATCTTCATCAAACAATTCACTCGGATCAGTCGCCCTGAAGGTGATCGATTCAACCCCAAACCAGTTCTCATTCGGGATCGAGATCGTTGCCACACGATCCGTAATGCTCACGCCGAGTTCGGAGTTGCCAGAATAGATCCAGTCAATATCCTCATCCGCCGTGTCCGTGTCAGTGACATAGTTATCAAGTGCAATAGTTGTGAAGGCACTGCCTTCATTAACAATCTGATCGGGAATTGCGGTGACTACAGGGGCATTGTAAGCAATTGCCTTGAACACTGCTGCATCCTCATCAAAAAGGCTGCCGGGGTCAGTGGCTATGAATGTTATCGTTTCATTGCCTGTCCAGCTGCCGTCCGGGGTCGAGATCGTCGCCACCCGGTTGACAATGCTCACCGTCAGCGCCGAGTTGCCGCTATAAGTCCACTCCATTTCAGCATCGGTATTATCGATATCCGACACATAATCATCCAGGTTAATGGTGGTAAATGTTGATCCCTGGAAGATGGTCTGTCCGGGAATATCTGTAACAACCGGTCCATCATTGACCGGCTCGACCGTCACATTAACAGTGATGGTATCGCCTAACAGCCCGTCTGAAACCTCTACGATAAATGAGTCAGTTCCAAAAAAATCAGCTGCTGGTGTGTATGTTACTGCTACAGAAGCCCCCGTCCCGGTCGCTCCAGCCGTGCCATGGAGTGATGGTGTATGGATGCTCCAGGTTAGTGTATCCCCCGCATCCGCATCTGTCGCGTTCAACGTCAGTGAAAAAGCCGTGGGATACGCATCCTCAGACATCGTCACAGCTGTTGAAACGCCTTCTGAGATTACTGGCGGTACATCAGTTGTAGTTGCGGTTAGGTCAAAAGGTTTGTTTATTGAACCTTGTATCCAGGTTCCGCTTGGTTGAGCTGATAAATTACCTATCTTAAAATTTACGACGTCGTTATCTTTCCCTCCTTCTATTACGTCAGGTGTCGCCGTATTGTCTGCTGGAACAGTTAGCTGGTACTTCATTGCTCCCGCATCCTCCACAGCAGAAAAGTTAGCATATTGCACACCGTTAATCCAAGCCGACACAATGGTTCCTGAAGCTACATTATTCCCATTGACCTTTACTGTTCCAGAAAAGTATGCAGGATAAACCGGGGCTTGTGATATTACAGGTACATTAACGAGAAGTATCAGGCAAATTAGAACTGTAGCAATAATTGGCAATAATTTCTTATTCATAGGAAAGTATCCTCGAAGCACTATAGCTGCAATCAAATTCATTTCTATAATCAGTTATCACCTTGTCACAGTAATTCATTAAAACTATAATCAATAACCAACCCTCCAGGTGGCAGGTGCTTTCACCTTGATCCAATATCCCCAACCCGGAGATAGAACAGTTAGGTCATTGCCCCATTCCATGATCGGGTCGAACATCTTCCATGGATCTGCTGTATCTGCCTTGTGATATGCATAAACCAGGGAGTAACCGTTTGACCCGATCCCATGATTGGTGAGTGCACCTGGCAAGGCCTCGCTACCCGCCGAGGGGTATCCCACCAGGTTCCAGCCGTTGGTGCTTGTGAGCAGGCTGATATTGGTCGTGGTGGGGATCGTGCCAACCACTTCCAGTGTGGCGGCTTCAGGCATTAATACCCAGAAACCCATGCCGTTGGTAAGATCCGTCAACGATTGTAAGTAGCCGACCGTAGGATCATACATCTTCCAGTTGCCGCTGGCAGAACTACCGCCAGTTGCATCCCAGGCGTACACCAGGGTGTAATCACCCTCTATACTCGCCAGTACATCCTCAATAGCAGTACTGATAGGAACAAGGTTGAACGATACCAGGTTCCATCCCGGTGCAAGCGAGAGGCTGTGTGATTTCAGGATTTGCACGTACTCCACCAGCTGCGCTGCGGTTTGATAGTTGAGATTCCCGGGTTGGTCATACTGGACAATACATGTGCCGCCTTCACTAACGACGGAATAACCTGAGCCCATCACTGTGCAAACTGTTGGATCGTTGCTCGAATAAGTAACATCCAGCCCGGAGCTGGCCGTGGCTGCCACATTGAATGTGGTACCCAGGGTTGCGTATTGCGGTGCGTGCTGGCTGATGTTGATCGACTGGCTGGCTTTCTGCGCGGTGACATTTTCCACCACCCTTAGCGCAGGCGCGTAAGTGGCGTCTCCCGCCTGGTCGTACTGCACCGGGCAGGTGCCGCTGCCGCTCACCATGGTGAAGGTCGCCCCGGTGTTGGTGCACACCGCGGTATTCCCGCTCGAATAGGTCACGGTCAATCCTGAACTGGCGGTTGCTGCCACCGTGAAATTAGTACCGTATACAGCGTTGGCGGGGGCGTGTGTGTTCACCGTGATCGTCTGCGGTGTCTTAGGTTCAGAGACGTCCACCGTCACATGTCCTTCATCAGTCAGCTGGCCATCGCTGACAGTGTAGTTAAAACCAGCCGTACTCATATAACCTGTGGGTGTGAAGGTGACGGTATCACCGACGAAAGATAACGACCCGTTGGTCGGAGAGCTGACCGTGGTGACACTGAGCTGCTCATTGGTGTTATCAACATCCGTATCGTTCGTTTTCAACGCGGACGCCTGGAGCACCAGCGGGGTATCCTGTGGGGTTGTGTAAGAATCGTCAACCGCCATCGGCGCGTCGTTGACCGCGCTGACAGAAACCGCCAGGTTGTAGATGTTACTGTTCACCTTGCCGTCGTTGACCCTGACGGGGACGGTGAGCGTGCCGTAGTAATTCGCTGCCGGGGTGATGATGTTTCCCGCCACCGCGTAGTTCGAGCCGGTGAGTACAGATAATGTGAAGTCACTGGGGTAGGTGTCATCGGGGTCGGTCACCGTGAGGTGCGAAAGGGTGAGGGTGAGTGGAGTATCTTCACTGGTTGAAAGCGGCACCTGCCCGGTAATCACCGGTGCGACATTCGCCACGGCAACCGTCGGCATATCCAGCGCGGGGTCACCGAATAACAAAAAGGTATCAAGAAGGTCATCTGACCTATTACCGAGTTTAACCTTGCCAACCAGTGTGGCTTCTCCAACCGTGTCCACGCCGTCTTCAAACAGGGCATTAAAGAAGCCGCGATTGAGGTAATCATGCCCGGTGGCTGTTCCCTCACCGGAAGGCGACCAGCTGGCAACCGCGCCTTTTCCGCTGACACGCGTTACCACTTCTGCAAGAGCCTCTAGCTTGGGATCACTCGTGTACTGGTTTGGGTTAATAAAATAGCCGTCACTGCAGTCCATTGAAAGAATCACCGGCATTTGATTGCCGTTAGATAAAGCAGCGACATCCGTCGATCTAAATATTGGTTCGGCTGCCCAAATGGTGGTGTCTCCATGTCCAATGTAATTCACTAACAGTTTGCCGAAATTAGCAATGATTCCTGCTTTTGTCTTATCTTTATCCGTATATGGTGATACCAAGTGATAAACTTTCGTCGCAGTGTAGGAACTGGGTAATTCATCTGCAAGCAGTAAATCCGACAGCACGGGAAAATTCCCAGCATCATCCCCATCATCCGCCACCACCAGGATTTGCTGCTGCCATGGACCCGCCTGTGATTCTTCATCTTCATAGGTGATGACCTTGTTCACCATGATGTCGGCTTCCGCCAAAGTGTTGACGGCGAACCTGCCCAACATCATGTCCGGCATCACATCCGTACCCACGATGGTGACATAACGGTTATCTGCGGCTGTTTCCAGCTTGCCATTAGGGTCGATCGGCATCAGGTAGGGTGGGATGTAACTGACCCTACCGTAATTCATGTAGTTCTTGGGGTCTGAGTGACCATCTCCCATCAGCACCACGTAAGATGGTGCTGGTGATTGCCAATTTTGATAGGTGTACGCCAGAAAGTCATGGATGGGCGCGGGGTGTACGATGCCGTAATTAAACTCGTCATAAATATCCTGCACGTCCACTGTCAGCGCGCGCATCCCCTGCCCGGCGCGGTAACTGCTCAACGCCGCTGCGGAGGAGGCGAACGCCTGGTGGGTGATGACGATATGATCGGCGCCGTTGGCGGTGGATTGCAGGTTGGAGGCTGTGTCTGCTTCGATAACCTGTTCTGCTTTAAACGCACCGGTCCAATAGGCGCTGGAGGCTGTGGTCGTATCCTGGAAAGCCGCGGTAAAGGTGCTGGATACCGGGGTGATCGATACCCCTGTGAGGTAAACCGGTGCAGCCGATGAGGAAACATCATAAACACCCACCTGGTTATTGGTAAAACCCCCGACCTGGAACTGCCAGATGCCGGCGGCAGGGTACTTGAACCCCAGTTCATTATTTTCAGCTGTGAAGGTGCTGGGGTAATCCAATTCGATCCAATCGGCATAAACCCGGTCACCTGTAGGCATCGTGTCACTGAACACCTTGATTTCAACTGTGTTGGTATTGATTCCACCTTTAAGGACGCCGGCAGGTATAGCCATGTTCTGGATCGGCAGCGAGTTCCAACCATCCCAGGTGAAATCACCCACCTCTGTCCCATTAATAAGAATCTTGACATGATGGTCAGGATAAGTCAAATCATCAAAAACAAAACTGGTCAATCCTACTCTCATCATCCCAGTTCCACCTGCATAGGTAGGAGTGGCTATCGGTGTCGTCCAACTATTCGGACTTCCGTAAGCAAGGATCGATTTCCACATCCAGCGGTCCAGTTCTGCGTTACCAGGTGCTTTCGTAAGATAGATACTGTTTGACTCATAATGGCGATATGTAGTGTACGTGGGTGGGATATCTGCACCAGCAGGGGTGGCGTCGCGTTCTACCATGCGCAACCCCTGGGTGGTGTTGCCATAAGTCAACCAGTAAACATTATCCCAGGTGTACTTGGAGTTGATGGCTGTGCCGTAAAACGCGATATATTCACCATCAGTGAACACACCATCTGTTTCCCCTACCACCCTGATGGCGACTTCTTCACCCATGTTGAACAACTGGAAGCTGCGCGGGTCCAGTCCACCAACCCCAACCGGCAGTCCTTTTGCCTGTAATTCGCTGTAAGTAAGCTGATACAACCCGGTTGCGCGCACCTTCACGCGGTAGCCGGGCGTGGGCGGTGACCAGGGCAGGGTACTCGTTCCCATTTCAAGCGTGGAAACGCCACCATCGAGCGTGAAAGCCTCCCCCCCGAGGAGAAGACCCTCGTCTGGTGAGGTCATCTCCACATCATCCTGGCGGTATTCCTGCGCCGCTTCGTAGTTCAATAATTCTCCTGCCAGCAGTTCCTCAATCGCAGCAGATTCTGTTGAACCTTTTTCCTTTTTACCAGTTCCTGCTCCCTCAAAACTGACCGTCACCCGCAGGCTCTCATATACTATCAATTCCTGTCGGCTGGCGTCGTACTGTACCGGGTAAGTCCCTACGCTCACGATGCGCTGCTGCCGCAGGACGCTGTCGCCGGTCAGCGCGGTCAGCGCCCCCGGGAACACTCCGCTCCCATATACCGAGGGATCCGGTTCATATGTATAAGTTTTTTCCGTGATAAACGGTTCGACGTCTTCCGCTGCATCCTGGTAGATGTATTCGACCGTTTGCGTCACCACGGGCAGCACCGGCGCGTCCAACGGATAGGTGTGGGCTTTGCCGGGTTTTACATCTACGGTCACAGCCGCGCCAACCGGCACCCCCAGCTGGTCCATCTGCAGCGGCAGCCCGGGTTTACCGGCTTCCAACGTCCCGGTCCAGCCGGGCAGCGTCACCTCCACAAACACCTGCCCGTCAACTTCCAGCGGTTCCAGCAGCAGGCTCTGCCACGGCACTACAACCTCATACTCCACCTGCTCTTTTGTCGCCTGAGGAGCCGCGGCGGCTGGGTCCATCTGCGCTGTCAGCGTCTTCCCGGAGGGAACGGGGGCGTTAAGATCTTTGTTAATTAGAGGTACAGAATAATCTCCATTACCTGCAGCCAATGCAGCCGCGGGCTGCGCTGATGCAAAGAGACTGATGACCATGAAAAAGATGATAATGACAGATAATGATTTCCAGCAACGGTTCATAAATTAATACCCTCCCGTTATCCCTGTTTTCCCCAAACATGGAATAACAAAAGCCGGATTACTTGTAGGCATCCTGTTAACTATTATACCAATTAACAGTTTTTTTGTTTTTGTTACAGCTGCATCTGCCACTGGCAACACCTTTAAAACGAATTATTGGGTTGATATGGCCGGCAAACAGAAGATGAATGCAAGACACTTATCTTATCCTGAGTTTATAACATAGAAACCGTTTTCTCCCTTTTCAGTGTCTTAACAGATATCACGCCATGACCGGGTTTCCTAAAAACGGAAAAAAACTTATTTATGGAAAGGCAGTATTACGATAGGACCGTCAGGAAAAGAGATAACCTGTATCAGTCCCAAGCTGATAGCTCAAAGAATGGAATGGCAGCTGTTCTGCTGCCAGCGCCAGGCGGTCAAGAATGCCGGGGAGTTTGGCGGGTAAATAATAGGGGATGAAAGCGGTCTGCAGTATGCGGGAGACCCCCTCACCCGGCTTAATCAACCCGACCCCCGGGGTCAGGCTGCGATCCAGGAAGTACAGCTTTTCCAGCGGCGCGCCTGCAGGGGAGCACATGGCGGGGTCCAGGTGCCAGGGAGTGCCGAAGATCCAGAAGCGGCCTCCGACATAACGCAGCACGACCTGGTCTTCACCGAGGACGGTAATCGCAGGGTCAGCCGCCAGTGCCGCCGCCAGCGTGGATTTGCCCGCGCCGGAATCCCCAATAAAACAGTAACCTCTGCCTTCTCTCATCACGCCTGAAGCGTGCAGGATGATATCGCCGAACCCCGCCAGCCAGGCGGTGTACAACCTGATCTCAAGATCCTGAATAGGAAAGATAGGTGAGTCGTAATAATGGGAAAAATCCCCGAGGATTTCACCACAGGTGAAATCCGGTTTCACAATAACAGCTCGAGGAGGATCGCTATGTGGTTCCGCAAATAAATAATCATCTTCATTTGTGATCCCAAACTCCCAGGTCGCTGAACAGAAAGACCGGGTTGAATAACCCCATTTTTTCACATTACAACTCAGGTCCAGAACTAGCCATGCTTCAGGTATGTTTGGTTCATCCCGTCCTGATGAAGAACCAGCCTGCAAAGAACTTGCAGGCTGTAAAAATTTTAGATGGTTGGGCGGAATTGTGAGCCGAAGTCTAGAATGCCGAACCTTGAGCTTGATTCCTAACCGGGCAACACTCCAACAATTAGAATCGCGTTCCGGTGTCACAGAAACAATTGTCCTTTGATTTTTTGATCGACATTACAGACAAGGCGAAAAACCAATATCTCAAAGCAAATATTCCGTCATCCTGTCTGTATGAAGACTAATTAGTGCTTTGTTAATTATGAGTATTAGGGATATGCGCATGCGCTAAGAGGAATTTGGCAGGGAACTTCTGGGTCTATTGGTGACCCAGTGCTACTACCGAAACATGTGGCCAGAACGGATGCTTTGATTTCTAAATGAATCTGTTTTACCACTGGAGCTTCATACGGTTTCTTTTCCATAAGTCCTCGCTTCCTTGAAAATAATGACTTACACTGATTATACACCACTTATTTGCGTATTACGAAGATGCGCTAACTTACAAACAAATTCCACTGGAGTTTCGTTATCACCATGGGCTGCCTGTGACCAACCGGGGCATTGTTGACACAGCGCTCCCAGTGTGCAGGTCTGGCAGATGGTTTCTTTCTGCCGTTTTAATTTTCGCAACTCTCCTATATGGCTCCACGCTTCTAGAAAGCCATTCTCTAAAATGGAAAAATTCGGCTGACGGGTCATGGTGCAGATGCTCATTCGACCGTGGCTGTCAATATGGAAATTATACATGCCCGCGCCGCAAAAAAACACTCTTTCTGCCCTGGTTAATTCACCACTGTATTGCTCCGCGATTCGCTTCCATTCAAGCATCCTGTTGGGATCCATGTCATCGAGCGCAACTAAATCCTCTAATCGTATTTGTTGAGTGCGTATGTTTTTACTACCATCAAACCTCGGCCACAATAACCCATCAAACCTGAAAGACAAACCAAGAGACTCTGCAAAAGCTCGCATGGCGGACAGTTCATGAAAGTTTAGTGTTATGAGCATGGTTTTTAATTTGACCGGCAACCCGCGTTCAAGAAGCAGCTCGATTCCACGCCTGAAGCGATCATAGGAACCAGGGACGCCGGTAACCGCTTCGTAAGTCTCACGCGTTGCGCCGTACATGGTGAGCTCTATCGAGCGTGGACGATAGGCTTCAAACATGTCAGCGATTCGCTGTGTGATCATGGTTCCATTGGTGAAAAGCGTCAGCAGGAATCCTTTTTGCTTGGCGTGACGGTAGATTTCTTCGAAATCAGTCCGTATCAGGATCTCGCCACCGGTCAAGGTAAGGAAAAGACAACCCGCATCTGCCACCTGGTCAAGAATTTCCTTAACCTGGGTGGTGGATAGTTCATGAGCGCGCGCGTCCTGGCTGGCCGCCGGCTGGTTGATGAAGCAGTGCACGCAGCCCAGGTTGCAGCGGTCAGTGAGTTCGAACATCCCATTCAGGGGATAGCGTCGGCCGTTCATTTGCGCCTTGAGCTGGTTTCCCCATTCGGCAAGTTCTAATTCCGGCATCATGCAGCAATCCATCACTCAATCCTCTGCAGGGCATTGATGTTGATCATTTCAGTTAGAAATCTCTGTAGATCGTTGGTCAAAACATCCAGGTCCGCATCATACTCTCTTACTAGTCTCTCGAGTACTTCGGCTGCTGTTGCGGGCTGCTCGAGACATTCCCATATAAACGCACCTACTCCGTTAAGCGTGTAAATGGAATTCATATCCGCCACATCCTGGTGGATGGGCACCAGAACCGATTCATCCACGATCCTGCGGTAGATAAAATCCGGGTTCCTTACATAACGTTTGTTCTCAGTCATCAATAATGCTCCGGTTGAATAAACTATCGGTAATGATTGATAAAACACCCATAAATCCAGTAAGTTCTACCCCTCTTCGTTATTCCACCAGGAGGGCAGGGTCATCAGGATGCCCAATGATAACACCAAAAGAACACCGGTCCACCTGCTGCAGGGAAAACACGCGGAAGTTCATCATAAGTGATACCCCGGTTCACTTAGATTGGATCCAGCAAGACAAATCATCCTCATCCGGTTCGCCCCCACCGGACCCACTTGCGGGAAGCCTCTTCGTTGACATCAACGCGTGCCCGCTGTACCCCTGCGCCTGGAAACGTACATCCTTTTCCAGGCGCAGGTTTATTTTGATTTCGTTCCGGACCGATCGCGAAACCCTTTAAGTTTTTAAGGTCGGCTTACTACTTCGTCGTTTGCGCGCTCACCGGACCGTGCAGTGTAGCCACGCCGAACGCATCAATATCTTCCAGCCAGTAGTAGTAAGTCTTGTTCTTGTTCAGACCCTCATCGATATACTCATATTCCGCACCCCACGGGTTCCCGGCTTCCGTGCTTTCGATCAACTCCTCATTGACCAGTACCCTCTTACCGTTTTCAGAATTGGCGCGGTAAAGGTTGAAACCCATGTTATCGGTCTCGCTGGTCGTCTCCCAGGAGAGGGTGACACTCTTTGAGGCACCAACAGCCGCGAAATCGATGAGAGTGACCGCGGTGGATTTACCCACGTCCTTGGGTTCGGAATCGTTATTGTTGCTGTAATCTGATTCCGTTGTGGCTGTGGTGACCGATACCAGGTTGCAGATATCCACCTGGTTCCCGTTTTGATTGTTGCTGGGAGTAGTACTACACGTACCAACCTCAATCAGTCCATTGATGGTTGCTGTTTGCAGCACCTGCACGGGGAAGGATACGGTGTAGGATTGACCTTCGGTCATGCTGGCAACGGTGCACGAGAATATACCACCGTTAGTCGAAACGGGTGGTGTACAGCTTGGTGTCACATCGCCAATGAAGTTCCATGGCCCAACATACCGAACAGTTGGATCAAGTGTATCCGTCATCACCACATTGGTGGCAGGCACACGCGGATCGTCTGATTGCGGGTAGTCGACTGTGATGGAATAGGTGAAGGTTTCACCCCGTTTTACCCAGTTGTCGCCATCGCTCTTGGTGACCCTCACGTCGGCCAGCCGCTGGGTGTTGGTGAAGGTGCAGGTAACGGTTTCGCCGGCCGCAAGCACTATGTTCGTGGGAACCTCGGTACCACCCAGCGAGCTGTTGCAGACCACGCTCGTCAAATCCCAACCAGTCACTGCGGTTTCAGCAACCGAGTAGTTGCCAGCCCGCAGGCCAAAGGTTCGGCTTTTAGGCAGAGTTGGATCGGTGTCATCATCCAGCGAGAAGTTCGTCGGGCTGTTAGGGCGCGCCTGGTTGATGAGGGTAAAGGCGAAGTCCTGGGGTCCATCGGGGATGGCGTCTTTGATCACGGTGATGTACCCGGGCTGACCAGCCGTGACAACCGCCTGGGCAGTGGCGCTGATTGGAATGAGACCCAGGTAGCCGGTGCCCTTGGTGTTATTGAGGCTCGAATCCGCGCTGAAGCCGGTAACCGTAACAGCTTTGAACTTCAACGTCATCGTCTGGTTGGTGCCCATGTCGCCGATGTTATCCGGCGCGGTGCCCCAGTGCAGGGTGTAGCCGGTCGCCGCGGCGCCGGTGATCACGGGGTCGGTCGTATAGGTATGCCCCGGCCAGGTGATATTGGTTGTGCCAGCCACATACTGGAAATACGGCGGCAGGTAATCCTCAATAAAGATATTATCGAGTGCAAGGAAGTAAGTGTTCACGTTAACCGTAAATTCCACTTCTTCCCCCACCAGCTTGGCGATGACCTCAGGGTTCGCCTGTTTGGTCACTTCGAGGATCACATCGATCCAGCGGCTGTTCGGCGGCGGGATGGTGTAGCCGGCGTCAATGTAGGGATTGCCGGTATCCGCGTATTGGGCGTCCTCCCCCCAGGTAATGGCAAAGGGGTAATCCGACCAGACGTGCATACCGGTGTTGTCAATATCAGGATCCAGAATCTTGCGCACCTGGAGCTGATTCAGAGTGAAGGTCAGTTCTGTCGTAGGCGGTGTGGTGATCGGGCTGTAATCCACGTAGAAGACCTGCCCGTTCACCGTCGGCGTGACATAAACCGGAGATCCGTTTATTCCTGATGGTGGTACATTGGTATTCCCGGGTGCCCATGGAACAAAATATTCCTGCTGGAGTGCAGATTTTGGAATGATGCTGAAGCCCCAGTTGCGGGTTGATTGGCCAGAATCATATTCACCGATGGCAAAGAATTTCGATGCGGCGGTCAAATGTACAGCGGATCCCGCTGCAACAAACCGGCTGATACAATCTCGTATGCTCAAAGTCCCACCGGCTGGAATATTACATGTAGAGGTACCGGCTCCAGAATCATCGTAAGTTACCGCCAGGGTGCTGCTGCCAGGGTTATACATGTAAATATTCACATTAGTTCCATCTGTATAGCTGGGAACAGGGCTGTAGTATTCCTTGTCCCACTCACTGCTGGGAACAATCGTGTGCGAGCGGCTGTCGTATGTGGAATCTTCCCGTCCGACGATCAGCTGCACTTCGACCGGGTGATTTGCTACAATGGTTGACCCTGAATAAACTCCCCCGCGGAAATAGGTTTTGCCTTTTTGGATTGTCACTCCACCCGCTGGAGAATCTGACCACCAGCTGTTTCCGCAGACATTCAAACCAGGTGCGGAAGTCCTTTTATTATCAAAAGTGATGGTTGTATCGGCGTACCAGGCTTCCACCAGCACATAAACACAGTCGTAATCCGCGTAGGCGGTGGGGTTAGCTGCGTACAGGTTTTCACCCACGGGGATGGTATAGCTCGTTTCCCAGGGTTTCACCGGGTAGATCTCCCAGGCGTTGGCGTACACAGTTCCCGTGTCTACTGGCCAGTAGACATGAGAAATGGATACCGCGCCGCCCACCACGAAGATGCGGTCCATGCCGTCGTAGCAGCGGTTGGTTGTCCCAGCAGGATTGGTGCTGCCTGTGCAGGCGGTCAATGATGTACCGCGGGGATTGGAAGGCACACTTGGTGATTTGAAGGTCAACACTTGCCCGACCGTGTAGCCGGTATAAGTCTCATCCCCGGCCGCCCCGGTGGAGTAGCCATTTTCCCAATGGTCGTAATACACCGTCAGGTCCGGCGTAGTAATGGGCATGGTGATCACATTGGTGAAGTTGTTGCCATCAAAAGTAGATAAATCATTTAGGATGTCCCACAAATCATCAGCCGCTCCCGGGACGTAATACTCCGAGTAGCCAGCGGCGACATCCGCCTTGGCGTTCTGGGTGGGGCCGAGCAGCTGCGCGCAAAACGCCAGCAGCAGCGCTGCCACGAACATAATGCGCAGGCTCTTCCACGCGCCACGTTTGAGGGTGGCACCTTTCATTCCGAACAAAGTGCGTGTCTTGAACATGATTTCCTCCATTTCAATAATAAGGGCATGATAACTTGCTGTCTATACGCCGTTCTGGCCTCAAAATTCTTAATCAACGGAAGCAATACCGGTAGATGCTTACCGATACTGCCAGACACTCTGAAGCCGTCACCTTTAAATTATTAAATCCACCCTCCTTTGATACGTTTACAACTCAGGCAATTACCAAATTTCTTCTGCAACCTTTTATTGATAATTCAGCAACTTCGCTTATCTAATATAATAGCGCGCCTTACAAATTTGTCAAGTAATAATGGGCGAGTTTTCTTAAAATTTTCCAAATACTCGTATTGAGCGTGCTGCAATTGGCCTCATATTTCCTTTTGCTGAGGATTCCTGGAGGGTTTTTTATCGACCAGCCAGTTCAGGCTTGACACCCGGAATATCCTTAAATACCCTGCGCTTCTGCCTTAACAAATCACCAATAAAGCCTTTCAGTCCAAAGGCTTTATTGTTAGCTTCTGTAAATCAATTTTGAGGACGGAATACGTGCTGCTACTGACGCATCTGCCTGATGAACAACCACCCTGCCACGACCAATGCCAGCAGGATACCTGTGCCCAGGATAATGATCCAGTTCCTGGAAGGATTTGCGCCTGGTACTTCCTGCTCTGCTGTTTTTTCCGATTGAACTATCAGGGTTTCATCATTAAGGGCAGTTTGCTCTGTACCTGCTGCCATGGTCTGCGATGCTTTCTCTATGGCCGTTGAAAGCGCAGCAGGTGAAGCTGGTAGAACGGGTGTTGTCATCACAGCAGGTTCAGTGTTTATGACCAACGCCTGTGTCTGGGTGGGATAAGGCGCCAGAGTATAAGTGGGCTGCGGGGTAACCTGTGTGGGTATGGCCGTCTGCGTGGGGAAAGGGGTGCGGGTCGGCGCGGGGGTGTTCGGCGGTGCTGAGGCGGTGGCGCTTAGATCCAGTTTTACATTCGTTCCGCTGCGCCATGCGCCTGCCTGCCCGGCTGCGATACCACCAATTTTAAAAGAAATGGCGTCGCCTTCTTTGGCACCTTCCACGGTGGTGCTTGTACTGGCGTCGTCACCGGGCACACTGATGGTGTAAACCGAATCGCCTTCATACATCTGGGTGTAGCTCTGGGCGACCACTTTTCCGTTCACCACTGCTTCGACCAGCGTACCATCTGCCACATTGGCTCCGTTCAACTTTATCGTGCCGTAAAAACTGGATGGCAGCGGTGGGAAAGCCTTTACGCTGTCGGGCCGGATATTGAGAGAGAGGCAAACGAGGAAAAGGATTGTAAAAATCCGCAAGAATCTATTCAACGAATCTCCAATTAATCACTGGCTTTAATTGATCAACGGGGGAGGTCGTTGGCCTCCCCCAGATACCAGTTTTGTTGTGACTAAGGTGTATTATACGCTACTTCCCAGGTGTCGTTCGAGCTGACGTTGATCCAGTAGCCCCAACCAGGTTCAACAACTGTCAACGTATCTGTTGACATTGGAATCTGATCATATTTTTTCCACCCGGCACTTGAACCTTCTACCGCGTGGTAGGCATAGACCAGAGAGTAATTCGTTGAGCCCACACCGTGGTTGGTCAGTGCGCCTGGTAAAGCTTCGCTGGCTGCTGACGGGTACCCCACCAGGTTCCAGCCGCCGGCGGTAGTGAGCAGGCTGATATTCGTCGTAGAAGGTGGTGCACCGATCACGTTCAGGGTTCCCGCCTGGTTCATGTAGATCCAGAAACCCGTGTCATTATTAAGCGTGGTCAATGTCTGCGGAATCTGAACGTCAGGGTCATATGTCTTCCAGTTACCAACGCTCGAGCTGGCGCCGGTGGCATCCCAGGCAAACACCAGGTCGAATTTGCCGTTAATGCTGCTGAGCACATCCGCTATCGCTGTACTGACCGGGTTCAAATTAAAGGAGACCAGGTTCCAACCCGTGACAAGCGAGAGACTGTGGACCTTCATAAATGTAGCGGTTACAGATTTGGCCGCGTTCATGGTCACCTGGCAGGTGCCTGTTCCGCTGCAAGCGCCGCTCCACCCGGTGAAGGCTGAGCCGGAAGCAGCCACTGCCGTCAGCGTCACCACGGTATTGGTTGCGTAAGTCTCAGTGCAATCTGCCCCGCAGCTGATCCCTGAAGGATCACTGGTGACGGTGCCTGCACCGGGTCCTGCTTTCGTTATAGTTAATAGGAAATTGGTAGCAGCTCCGACGGTAACAGTTACATGCCCGGAATCGGTGAGACTGCCGTCACTGACCGTGTAATCAAAACCGGCTGTCCCCACAGCAGTCGGGGTGAAGGTAACGGTATCACCCACAAGAGAAACCGTACCATTTGTCGCATTGCTCACAGCCGTCACGCTCAATTGTGCGTTGGTATTATCAATATCGGTATCATTCGCTTTTAATTGGGTCCCGGTCACAATCAAAGGATTATTTAAGGGTGTGCTGTAAGAATCATCCACTGCCACAGGAGGGTCATTCACCGCAGTAATGGTCACATTTACCGTGATTTCATCTGTCAGTGCACCATCCGATACCCGCACCACAAATGAATCACTTCCATAATAGTTCGTCGTCGGTGTGTACCCAATTACTTTTGAGGTGCCTGTGCCGGATGCAGTCGCCGTTCCATGTGACGCCTGTGTCAATATGCTCCAGGTCAGCGTATCGCCATCCACATCCGTCGCGTTCAACGTCAGCGAAAACGCTGTTGGC
>MTKZ01006726.1_pt1 | contig 31086 bp, 21 predicted proteins | sample 1042781 | NCBI WGS metagenome assembly MTKZ01 (sample SAMN06212207, study PRJNA360539) | anaerobic digester metagenome | biome: Wastewater treatment plant; material: sludge; isolation source: anaerobic digester fed with sludge from wastewater treatment plant | place: Denmark: WWTP Viborg ...
AGGCTTCATTCGGGGATCGGTTACCGGACACCGGTTGAAGTGCATGACAGCTATCGCGACGAGACACGGGCAGCGTAAGGGCTGCCACAGATCACTGTCCGAGAAACGCGGGGCTCACCAGGTTTCGGGTCGGGTGAGAAACGAGACGGTGGCCCGGTCGGTCCGTTTCCGGGGGATCGTGGGGACGCGTTGGATCAGCTCGGCGTGTTCGGGATGCTGTGGTGCGGCGTATCTGTAGAACGATCTGATCGCGGCGAGGCGGGTGTTGCGGGTGGAGGGGCTGTTGTTCCTTTCGGTTTCGAGGTGGTGGAGAAACCCGCCGATGAGGGCAGCGTCGAGCTGGCCGATGTCAAGGTCAGAGGCGCTGGTGTTGGTGTGGTTGGTGGTGTAGGCGATGAGGAGCCGGAAGGTGTCGCGGTAGGCGGCGATGGTTGGGGTGCCCCGACTTCCCAGTCCGTGTCATTGGGCCATGCGGGGCCACAAGCGCGATGAAAACGTGCCGGTCCGTTGTCTGGCGTCGGCCGTGAGCGAGATAGTCGACAATGGCCTCACCCACATCGGCAGGAAGCGGGAGCCGTTCCACCCGGGACCCTTTGCCGGTCACCGTGATCTCACCGGCATCCCAATCGATGTCGTTCAGACATAGCCCCGCAACCTCACCGGCCCGCAAACCCAGCCGGGACAACAACACCAAAACCGCATAGTCACGTCGTCCCCCTGCGGTGTTCCGGTCACAACTCGCCAGCAACGCTGCGAGCGCTTCGGGTGCCAGCGCTTTGGGCAACACCGTGCCTTGCCAGGCTGCAACCGGAGGGACAGCCGACGACAAATCAACCGCTGTCCAACCTGCGGCGAACAGGAACCGCAGAAACGAACGAGTACAAGACACCAGCGTCTTCGCCACGGCGACACTTCGGGACGGACACTCACGTTCCACGAACCGGTGAACATCAGCGGCGGTCAAAGAACCAACCTCAACCCTGGCCAAACCCAGAAACAGCCGGGCCGACCTCAAATGCTGTTCGACCGTGGTCGCCACCAGGCCTCGTTCCTCAACCAGCCAACACCGGTAAGCGTCAACCAACTCCTCGGTCGGCCCAACCGGCCCAACAACAACCCGTTCCGGTGTCGCACCCACCGACCGCAAAAACCCCAACAACGGCACCAACGCCTGCAACGACAGATACGACTTGTAGCCCCCAGCACGCCGGTCAGCCAGGAACAATTCACCCTCGACCTCGGACAGCTCCCCCACATCCAACCCGACCGAGGCCATCCACCGGCTCACATGCGCCAACAACCGCACATGATTCGTCGCCGAGACCCGTGCGTAACCGCACCCGTCCAGATACTCACCGAAACCGTCCCGGAACGGCACCAACGGGCCAGACACCCGAACATCCAACGGACCACTCTTCATCCTCACTCTCCTGTCAGTAGCGGACAGGCAGCTTCGATCAGAACCCCGTGATTATGCCGAACACCTCACGCCGTCCGCCGCCCCCACCAACGCATCCACCCCGCCATTCGGCATAATCACGGCCCCGGCATAAAACGTGTTATGCCGAATGCGGCATAACAGCTGAGATGTGGACGTGGGCCTAGCTTTGGCAGACGTGCGCGAGAACAGAGACTTCTCTAGGGGATCCTAATATGCTTACAGGGATTCAGGGGTACCTGCTATCACATACACCTCGCGATTGGCGTGGCATCTTGGTGTACTGCGGGTGCGCGTTTGCGGGTAGCCCGGTCATTCTGATCGCTTGCGTGCGCTAATCCCTGGAATCCACCGGCCCGAGCGCTTCAGAGCCTTTGCTGCTCGATGTCCCTCTTGAGGCATGGGGGCTGAACCGAGGCGTGGCTATAAACTAGAGATCTTAAACCGCCATGAGTATTTGTCGCACTAGGCCAGGTGCCAGGCGTAGACGGGTATCTGGCCAAAAGTGGGCCCCGGTCAGTGCATCCGATTACGTTGGGTGGCCTCCGTCTAGTCAATGCTATTTGTGTTTCGCCATGTGTCAGCGCAAATTGCATCGATACATGCCTGCACATTAGTGGGCATGTCATCCAGCTTCGCCTCTACCGCAGCTGTCCGGTAGGCCATCAAGTCCTTTTTGCGCAACGTAGATCCCGCTTGTTTTAGTGCGTCGACAAAACTTGGCCAATGCTCCAGCTCGCTCTCAATATCCGTGTTCCAAAGACAGAACATTTCAGTGACGAGCGTTCCTTGGTTGAACGAGGCAGGCAGGGTACCCCGCGTCGGTTCAGTTGAGGGCGGGAGCCATTGGCAAATGGCCTCTGTCTGAGAGCGGTGAGAGATCAGAGCCGATTCGTACTTCTTCCTGTTAATCGTATAGTCTTCGGTGCCGTCCTTGTACTTTAGTAGGGCGCTTTCGTTCGTTCCGTACTTCCTTGCAGCGCCCTCCCCATCCCCGTCGACGAGAACATAGCAGGGCACCTCAAACTCAGATAGCAGGCAGTAAGGCAAATGAAGATTGGCTTTACCGCCTGTGTCTAATACAGATATTCCTATGAGGTCGAGTGGTGATCCGAGCCTCTCGGCGAGTACCTCGACGATGACTCGGTCGGTATCACCCTCTACGAGGACAACCCCGTCAGCGAAGAAGCCCTCAGAGAAGGTCTTAGGTACGAGCTGCTCGATCGTTTTGCGTGCGCTTTCCTGTTCGCAGTTCGCGCGGTCGGAAATTTCAGTGAGAGTTGTCTGGATCGCCCGGCTGCCACCATCGCCTGCCACCACCCGTCGCACTGATTCGAATTGTTCAGGTCGCACGAAATATGGACTGTGAGTGGCTGCTATTAGCTGTACCCCGGCGTCTTTGGTCAAGCTTGACAGGACCCGCGCAAATGCTCGTGCCCGAACTGGATGCTGATAGATCTCGGGTTCCTCAATACCGATGATCATGGAAGGCAGGTGTTCGAGTGCCTGGGACAGTCGTTCGGCCGCCTCGGTCTCACTCTCATCATCTTCGAGCGAGTGGGTCGACCTCGCCAAGTCCTCATCCGGGACGAGAGCCTGGAGCATCGCAATCATGACTGCTCGCTGGACGCCGTGGCCTTGCCTTGCAATGTCGTTAACAAAGCCACCCAATTCGAAGGACGTTGCAACGGTAGCGTCGCCCTTCGGGGTCCAGTCGGGGATTGTGGGGTCAAAACCGACTTTCGCACCTGGAACAAGCTCATGGAGTCGAGAATTGATGCGTCTGGATTGCAGGGCGGTTGAATCGGTGATGCTCTCTCGTACGGCTTTGTTCAACTCGGTAAGGATGACCCTGTTTGTAGTGATCCATTCTTCTCGTGCACGCCTTCCAGCGGATGTCAGATACGAACCGATCAGTTGGGACAGAGCTGAACCCTTCGTGGTGTTGCCGATTTCCGACGCTAGCGGCGCCGCTGCCGGGACAAGAATAAACTCGATGCATTCTCGAATCACGTGAGTGCCATTGACGCCGAACAAGTGGTTGGCATCACTTCCATGCACATCCTCCAGAAGGTCGATACTCTCAGGTCGATCTTCCCACTCTGCAAGTGCTTGGTGCACGGCATCTTTTGTAGGTGCTGGGCCTAGATCTGGCAGTCCGCAAATAGTTTGTTGTAATGTCACGTATGCAGGACGAAAGTCACCTACTCTGGACATCTGGCGGATAGAAGGGAATCCGGGTCCAGCCTTTGCGTTCCCAATAACCTTCGACTTTTGGTCGCCCATCTTCCATGTGCGGCTGAAGGACGCCGTCGACCCCCGCCCGTAAGGCCCGAGCCTGCGTCGGTCGGCAGGAGTGAGGTCACCGAATGTCACGGAAACCCGGACCTCGTCAGCTCCACTGTCGTTCTGCATTGGACGAGGGTTTTGGCCTGCCTCGCTTGATGACGCCAGTTGAACGCCATGAATGTCTAGAGCCTCAAGGGGTGGCCCTTCGTAGAACCATTCAAGAGCGTACAGAAGGGATGATTTGCCAGTACCGTTTGCACCCACAAGTGCCGTGTAGTCATCAATCTGTACTTCAAAGTCCTTCAAGCTTCGATAGTTGGATACATATACTCGTGAGAGTCTCATGTGTCTCCTGCGTGGTCTGGAGTTAGGTAGATGCTCATGATCGAACTATATTATAGGAAGGGTTCGCGTCTCAATCCGCTAAAGCTTGTGAACTGTGAGTCGGCCGTCGGCGATTACCTCGGTGGCCTGGGCGGCCACCTGTGCGTGATGGGTGAAAAGCAGCACCTGTGTGGTGTCGGCGAGGTGGTCGAGCACTCCAAGGCCGGCCTTCGTCCGTTCGTCGTCGAAATGAACGAATAGGTCATCGAGCACGAGGGGCAGGGGTCCCCGACGGGCCATGAATTGTTCGAGAGCTGCGAGGCGTAGGGCCAGGTAGAGCTGGTCTCTAGTGCCTGTGCTGAGGGCGTTGATCTCGACGAGACGGTCGTCGGCCTTGCGAGCGAGGAGGAGCGGAACACCCTTGTCGTCGGTGTCCGTGTCGAGGCCGGTGTAGCGCCCCAAGGTGAGGTCGCTAAAGAGCCCGCGGGCGCGTTGCAGCAGGGGCCCCTGGTTCTCGTCGCGGTAGCTGGCCACTTGTTCCTCCAAGAGGCGCTTGGCCAGAACGGTGCGGACGTATTCCTCGGCGTAATCAACCACCTCGGCCAAGCTCTGTTGAGCACGGACCATCTGGTCGGCTGCCGCACCAGATGAATCGATCTGGGCCCGCTGGTTCTTCAACTCGCCGACGGCGATTTGTTTCTGCTTGAGCTCTTGGTCAAGGACGCCCAATTCGATATCGAGTTGTTCGATCTCGGGCTCGATCTCGACCCCGTCCAGTTCGGCAGCGTCGGCTTCGACCTGGGCGACCGGCTTGCCCGCCTGGTTCTGGAGGCTGTTCTCCGCAGTCTGGATCTGGTCGGCTAGCACTACGAGTTGTTCGCTGCGGGTGATGGCGGCCACGAGGGCCTCCTCATCGGCCAGGTCAGCCAAACCGACCAACTCGGCGATGGCCGCTTCGGCGTCGGCCACCAGTTGGCTGGCCTTAGCGGCGGCCTGATCCTGGGTCTCTCGTTCTTCGAGGGTGGTGGTCTGCTTGGTGGCCTCGGCCTGGGCCTCGCTCAGCCGGCGGCCCAGCATCTTCACCGCCGAGGCGGGGTCGGCGTCGGCCACGTCGTCGTCGACCTCCAAGGCCTCTAGAACGGCAGCCAAACCATCGGTGAACGTCTTGCTGCGGTCGTTGATGCCGGAAATCCGGCGTTCGAGATCTTCGTGATCCTTGCCCTTTGTGTCGATCGTCGTCAGTGCCTCGAGCACGGCGCTGGCCTCGTTGGGTGCGGCGTCGGCTGTGAGTCCGATGACAGCGATGGCACCGGCCCATTCCGCCGTCCATGCGTCGAGCGCGTCGTTTGCCGCTGCGAGCGTGCCCCGGCGTCGAGTGGCGAGGACCTCCGTCTCCCTGACGGAGTCCGTGGCGTTGCGGAACTGCTGAGCGGACTCCGTGGCGTTGGTGGCGAACTGGTCGGCATGGTCGAGCAGGCCGTGAAGTGACAGGGCAGCGTCGGCCGGACCGCCTGCGTTGGCTAGCGACGTCATGAGGTCGGTCCGGTGGCGGGTGATGGTCTTGTCAAGGTCGATGATCTGGCCATCCAGCGTCCTGGCCTTCTCGCTTTGTTGAGCGCAGGTGCGGAAGTCGTCGGACCAGGCCTCCATGTCTGCCGGGTCGCCCGCCAGGACGCCGTGGGGTTCCCAGAGGGCCGCCCATTCGACCGCCGCCGAATCCCGGGCGGCCACGAGCGTCTCGCGCTCAGTTTGGTGCTCGGCGGCCTCGGCTTCGAGCGCGGCAATCTGGCCTTCGAGCGATGCCCGCCGTTCGACCGCCTCAGCCTCACGTCGGAGGCGGTCGGCGATCTCGTCGGAGTCAACCACCGCTGCCTCGTAGGCCTCGGGGAGGGGCCGACCTGCACTCCAGAGGTCGGAGGCCGCTTTGTCCTGAGCGCCATCGAGCCAAGCACCTCGGATGAGGTTCCATCCAGCATCTCGACGGGCCCGGGAATCGGTCAGGTCGTCGGCGGTTGGGGGCTCCTCGCTACGCAGCAGTTGGGCCAATTCCTCGGTGAGGGCGGCCAGTCGAGCATCGCAGGAGCCGATCCTATGATCGACGCTGCTCATCGTGGCGCTGCGGGCGTCGGTGTCGTCACGGGTGCGACGGATGAGTTCGAGCGAGGGGACGGCGATGGCATCGACGGCCCGTGAATCAGCGTTGGTCAGCCCGAGGGTGGCCAACTGGCCGGTCAGTTCGGCATCGAGGTCGGCCAGCTTGCGGGATGTCTCGGTCCGGGTCGCATCGAGGTCGCCGGTCTTACGGATGCGAGCGATGACCTCCATGAGGGCAGCCACGTCGGTTGGTTCGTCGAGCTTGGAGAGTTCGGCTTGCTGAACTGTCAGCGTTGTTATCGCCTCCTCCAATGCCTTGGAGGCGTGGTTTTGGTCAGAGTCGAGGGTGGTGCGGGCGGTGGCCAGCTCGCGGATTCGTTCCTGCTGGTCGATGGTGAGAGCCGATTGACCGCTGTCGTCGAGTGGACACGCAGCGGGCAGCTTCTTGCCGAGCTGTTCCAGTTCGCGTCTGATGGTGGCCGCGCGTACCTTTAGACCGGGCAGGTCCTCCTCCTTCTCTTCGTAGCCACCGGTTTGGCTTGTGAGCTTCTCGACCTTCTCCTGCTGGTCGAGCAGGTTAGTGTCGATCTTCAGGTCTGAGAGCTTCTCGTCGAGTCGTTCGATCGCTGCCTTTGTCGCCCGTAGGTCGGATTCACCCTCGCTCCGGCGGGTCTTGGCCTCCTCAAGTTGGGACCGCATTTCGACGTCGACGAGGGGCCCCTCCGCTTCCAGTTGTGTGCGGTTGGCCATGTGGCCGTCCCGGGCCAGGAGGAGCGGGCGCGCTGCCCGGGTTTGTTGGAGCAGGGTTCTTCGGCTGGCCAAGGCGAGACGCGCGTCCGCCGTCACGTCATGGCTCTTTTGGGCGGTTGCCAGTTCCCGATCAAGACCCACCACCTCGGAAGCACTCATCGAGAGGGCTCTGGCCTCGGAGGTGGCGTCCTTGTAGCCCTTGATCGCGGCGTTGAGGAGTGGCTTGGTCGCAGAGTTTTTGAAAAGTTGGTTGGCTCGCTCATCGAGCCGCCGCATCACCGCATTGAGGTCGGTGGTGCTCCTGCTGGCGCTGAACAATGCTCGACCAACTTCGCCGTCGCTGTCGAGGAGGGCTTCGCCGCCGGCGACGATCTCCTCGTGGCCGATGGCGAACAGGCTGGTGNNGTGCCATCAAGGTTCTGGAGCGTGTTTGCTTGCTTCTTGACCCGGACGATTTCGAGGGTTTCACCCCCGTCATCTGCCAGCAGCGCACCGAGGCGTAGGTCCCGCATCTCGTGGACGAACGCATGGTTTGTGCGCACGGGGATGCCGTAGAGCAGTTGCTCGATGGCGGCCATCGCCGTGGTTTTGCCCGCCTCGTTGTGGCCCAACACCAGATGAGTGCCGGGTCTCGACAGGTCGAGGGTGGCATCGGTGAAGAGCCCGAAGCGGGTGAGGTCGAGGCGGTGAATTCTCATGCCCGCTCCTCCGCTAGTAGCGCCACTACGAGTTCGAGGCTGGCGTCGAGTTGTTCGGCCAGCTGTTCGGCCGTACCAATTTTGGTGGGGTCGACGGGAGCCCCTTCGGCTGTGCGGACGTCGGCGCTCAGCTTTTTGGTCAGGCCAGCGAAGGCATCTTCGTAGTCCACCAGGGCATCGGGGTCATCGCTTAGTTCTGCGATCCGCTGGGCCAGAGCGCCGACGGCGTCGTCTTCGCGGGCAGCGGCCAGATCGACGGGTCTGGTCGTGGACACCTTGACCTTCTCCACCCAGAGCCGACCGCCTGTGTTTGCTAGCGAACGAATACCGGCCTCGAACTCATGCGGATCTGCCCAGAGGTCTTCGTGTACAGCGCAGGACCCGGTGATCTCGACCCGTACCGCGGCCAGGCGGCCTTCCGCGTCGGAAGCAATGGCCGAAAGGCGCTCCTCCACGGCCGAACGTACATCGTCGACGGAGGTAGAGCCGGTGGCATCGATAGTGCAGAGGTCCCACCGGACGTCGTCGAGTATCAGGTGCTCCACCTTGGACACCGCACCGTCCTCGACTGTGATGAGCGTGGCCCCTTTGGAGCCGACCTCGCGAGCGTGGCGGCCCTGGGTGTTGCCGGGGAACACGATCCACGGGTCCTTGTGGACGATCTCGCGGGCGTGGACGTGTCCGAGTGCCCAGTACTGGTAACCCTTGGCTCGCAGGGCATCCACCGAGGAGGGGGCGTAGCTGGCGTGGCCCGGGCGACCGTTGAGGCTGGTGTGAAGGAGGCCGATCGTGAACAGGTTGGGGTCGCCGTCGGGGTAGGCCTGGGTGAGGTCGAGGCTCACATCTCGGGTGGCGTAGCCCTGACCGATCACCTCGATCCCAAGCTCGGCGAACGTGACCGTCTCGGGCTTGGAGGTGGACAGCTGGGTGAGGTTGGGCGGCAACGGAAGGTTTCGGCTGATGAGTGACTGTGCGTCGTGGTTGCCGGCCACGCTCACCACGGGGATGCCGTCCCCGTGAAGTCGGTTGAGCTGTTCGTTCCAGAACAGGCCCGTGCCGTAGTCGGGCCAGTCGCCGTCGAAGATGTCGCCAGCCAGCACGACGAGGGAGACCTCGTGGTCGATTGCGGCTTGGATGAGGTTCTCGGTGGCTCGACGCGTGGCCCCGCGAATCTCCTCAGCGGGAGCGCCCTCATAGGCGGTGAGGCCACCGAGCGGGCTATCGATGTGCAGATCGGCGGCGTGCAGGATCTTCACGGTGTTACTCCAGGTCGGGTTCGAACTTCATGATTTGAACGGCCGGCAACTTCCGAGCCTCGAGTGAGGGTACATGTGGAGTGTGACACCGAGGTCGGGCGCATAACGTGGCAGCGCTGGAGAGCCGGTGGGTGACTCGCCACGTCTACTGTTTCCACAGGCGGGCTCGGAGGCCCGAAGCCCGCGCAACGGGGCTGTCGATGGCCCGACGCAGTGCCGCTTCCGAGGCCACGACGGTCACCTTTTCCTTGCCGCGTGTGATGCCGGTGTAGAGCAGTTCGCGTGTGAGCACGCGTGAGCGAGCGTCGGGGAGTGACACCACGGCGTGGGCGAACTCGGAGCCCTGGCTCTTGTGGATGGTCATGGCCCACCAGGTCTCCACCGCGGCGAGCTGGGACGGGAGAACCAGGCGGATGCCGTCCGGGCCACCCGGCATGGCCACAACCGTGCGGGCATCGTTGCGAATAACGATGCCGGTGTCGCCGTTGAACACGCCGGTGATGTAGTCGTTGCGGGTGATGATGACCGGGCGCCCGACGTAGTAGCCCCGGCCGGTCGAGAGACCCTGGACAAGCTTGGGGAGGCGACGCTCGAGATGGTCGCGCCAGGCGTAGGAACCCAGCGGGCCGAAGCGCGTGCCGCAGAGCACCTTGAGATCCACCGCCCGCTCGAGGGCATAGCCGGCATTGCCTTCGCTGGCGGCGCGGGCCACCTCGGCAGCCCCGGAGACGACCGTGTCCTGAAGTTGGCCGAGGGCCTTGCGGTCGGCGGGATCGATCCATTGGACGTCGTCGGACCCGGTGTCGCGGAGGACCTCGATCGCCAGGTCGGCGTCGCCGGAGCGCACGGCGTGGGCCAGGGCGGCGATGGCCGAATCGGCGGCGAAACGGTGGACCCGTTGGAGGACCACGATGTTGTCGGTTAGCGGCCCGTCGAGAGCTGCGTCGATGTCGGTGGCGGGACCCACAACGTCACCCAGAACAGCACCGGCCTCGACGCTGGCCAACTGGAACGGATCGCCCACAAGCACGACTCGGGCGTCGGGGCGCAGCGCATCGAGGAGTCGTGCCATGAGGGGGAGGGCCACCATCGACGTTTCGTCGACCACCACGACGTCGTGAGGGAGCGGGTTTGTCCGGTCGTGGCGGAAGGAGATGCCGTCGCGGTGGCCCAGGAGCCGGTGGATGGTGCCCGCCTCGTTGGCCAACAGCGGCTGGGACGCGGCCTTGGGCAGGTGGCCGCCGGCGACGGCCTGGTGGACGGCCTCGGTCATACGGGCTGCGGCCTTGCCCGTCGGGGCGGCGAGGGCCACCTGAAGGGGCCGGTCGTCGTCGGCGGCGAGTTGGTGGAGTGCCGCGAGCAGCCGGGCCACGGTGTGGGTCTTGCCAGTGCCCGGCCCGCCCGCCAGAACGGTGATCCGGCGAGTGAGCGCAACCCGGGCGCCGTGCCGCTGGAGGTCGGGTCGGTCCGGGTCGTCGGGCCCGAAGTATTGGTCGAGCACGGCGTCGATTGCCGCACCGGATGCCTCGGAGCGAACGGGTGGAGCGGCCAGGCCGCTGGGTTGTCCGTTGGGCTGGTCGAGGAGGAGATCGCCCACCCGGCGCTCGTAGCGCCAGTAGCGCTCGAGGTACACCCTGGCCCCGTCGAACACGAGCGGCCGGATCACGCCCTCATCGACGCGGCCGGTGGCATCGCCCGATCGCGGGTCGCGGACCGTGACCGCATCGGAGCTTCGCAGGGCATCGGCCCAGTCGGCCGGGTCGGGCCAGGGCAGGTCGTCGATCGCCGCCGTGGGTTCGGCGCCGTCATCCGGACTGGTCTGCTCGCCCTGGGCCTCGATGGCGACGGTACCGGCCACGTCGTTGAGCACCACACAAACGTGTCCGAGTTGGAGGGCCCTTACGCACAGGGCGGTCGCCAACAATGCCTCGTCGCTCGTGCCGGGCACCATGCGGGCCACGACCCCGGCAACGTGTACGCCAGCCTCGTGGAGAATGCCAGCCTCGACGAACGGCGCCAGCACGGCGGTGCCCACCGGAAGCAGGGAGGTACTGGCGTCGGTGGGCCTCATGACGCTCCCGACTCGGCAGAGCCATCTAGCAGATTGGACAGGCTGACGATGAGTTTGGCTGCTGGCCGCCAGGTGAAGACCCCATTGGGGTCGCCATCGGTGGTGGGGGTGTCGGGGCCGACCATGCCGCGCACGAAGAGGTAGGCGGTACCGCCAAGGTGTTCGGCTGGGTCATAGTCGGGGAGCCTCCACCGGAGGTAGCGATGAAGGGCCACCGTGTACAGCAAGGCCTGGAGCGGGTAGTGGTGCTCGGCCATGGCGGCGGGCAGCTGGTCAGGCCGGAAATGGGCCGCCGAGGGGGTGACGCCGCGGGTGGCCAGCCGGTTGGTTTTGTAGTCGGACACCACGAAACGTTCGACGCCGTCGTTGTGACGGACGCGAGCCACCAGGTCGATCGAGCCGGTGAGGTGACCGGCCAACACCGCCGAGAATGGGCCGTCGGCGAGCGAGACGGCCCATTGGCCAAGCGGATCGTCGGCTGGGAGATGGTTGAGAAGCAGCCGGCCGATATCGGCATCGGTGGCCCGGGTGCCACCTTCGCCCAGCGTGAGATCGAAGCTCATCTCGTCGAGGCGGTCGGAGGGGGCCAGATCGACCAATGCCTGGCCGGCGAACAGAGGCCCGAGCGGGCTGCGGACGACGGCTTCGAGGCCGTCAACGAGGCGTTGCTCGTCGACCGGCCATGGATTCCATGCCAGCCGGTCGGTGACGGCCCCGGCGATCTCGGTGGTGAGGTCAGGGACGGTGAAGTCGATGATCTCCAACACCTCATGCACCAGCGTGCCGAATCCGGCACCTCCGGCGATGTCACCCAGGGGTAGCGGGGCCTCAACCCGCTCGGTGGCGCTGGTCGACTCGTCGTAATCGATCAGGTCGGCAGCCCCCGATGGCCAGGCCTCGGTCGGGCCTTCGTCGGCGTCAGCGGCGTCGGCCGCCGTGTTATCGAAGGGGTCGATCGAGCGGTGGTCATCCTGGGCTCGGGCGGTGATGGCCGTGAACGACCAGCGGCTGCGTTCCCGGTCGAGACGGTGGTCGAGGGTGGCGACGGCCAACTCGACGTGGTCAGAGGTTGCGGCTCCCGTCCACGGGTCGGCTGAATCGCCTGGGTCGTCGACGACGATCACCTCGAGTTCACCGTTGGAGGCCTCAACGAGGGGTTGCAGCCGGGCCAGGGACTCATCGACGTCGATGTGGTCAAGCTCGACGCAGGTGAACAGGTCGGGGTCGATCGTGCCCGTTCGGTCGCGGGCGAACAAGACCCGGGCCAGGCCAGTCCTCCAGTCTGCTTTGGTCGGCAGCCACCAGACTGCGGTGTGGTGACGGGCGCGCGTGAGGGCCACGTAGAGGACCCGCAGATGGGAGCCGACCGCTTCCTGGCTGGCCAGCAGCTCGCGGGCGTCGCGCTCGTCGTCGGGTCCCCACTTCTCCTTGGTGGCCACGTCGATGGTGCGCTTCTTCGTGGCCGTGTCCCACCAGATGTTGTCCTTGGCCTTGGCCCCTGTGGGCGACCACAGCGAGGTGCAGCACACGACCGGGAATTCGAGGCCCTTGGCCACGAAGGTGGTCATGATTTGCACAGCCCTGGAATCCGACTCGACCCGGCGGGCGGCCAGGTCGGCCTCGGGGTTTCCGTCGTCGCTGCCGCCCGAAAGAGCCTCGAAGGTGTTGAGCAGAGTGCTGGGGCTGGCCTGCCGGCCCCCGGACAGCGACAGCAGTTCAGCGATGTGGTCGAGGTCGGTCATCGACCGGTCGCCGTCGGGGAGTGCCAGCACCCGGGAGGCCACCGACGTCTCGGCCCAGACCTGGCCGACGAATGCAGCGACGCCCCGGCCCGACAGGGTCTCGCCCCAGGAGTGAAGCTGGACCTGCACCGCGCTGAGCTCGGCGTCGGTCGCCGTTGCCACGTCTCCGGCATCCCAGCCGAAGAACCACGACAGTCCGGCGGCCCGGGCCCGGCGGACGTTGGACGGGCGGGCCACGGCGGCCAGGAGCCGATGAAAATGGGTAGAGGCCTCGGATTCGAGGACGTTTTCGCCACGGGCGATCACGGCCGGAATCCCCAGTGCCATCAGGGCGTCGCGGATGACCGGACCTTCTCGGTTGGCCGCGATCAACACGGCCACGTCGTCGGGCCGAAGCGCCCGGGTTTCGCCAGCCTGGTCCTCGTTGGGGATGACCGCCGTCTCCAGAAGGTCGCGGACGTGGGTGGCCAACTCCCTATGGATGGCGCCTTCACCGTTGGCGGCGGTGCTGAGGTGGGCGTGTTTCTTGTCCCGGGCGACCTTGGGGCCGATGGCGAGCCGCACGGAGAGCGCCGGAATGGGAGCGCCGTCGACGGTGGCGAAGGTGCGGTCTTCGTGGTCGTCGGGCGCGGTGACCGGCTGGAAGAGAATGTCGTCTGAGCCGAAGGTGACTCCCGAGAGCAGTGTCTGGGTTGCTCTGAGCACGGCCGGGTCGGAGCGCCAGTTCACCCCCAGGCTGGTCAGGCGAGTGCCGGGGGCATGGGCGGCCTGGATATAGGTGTGAACGTTGGCGCCTCGGAAGGCGTAGATGGCCTGCTTGGGATCGCCGACCAGCACCAACGTGGTAGCCGTAACGCCGTCCCTCTCAGCGACAACGGCCCGCCGAACGCCCTGACCGAAGACGCTGTCGAAGATGGCCCATTGGACGGGATCGGTGTCCTGAAACTCGTCGATGAGGGCGACCCGGTAGCGCTGCCTGAGTGCCTCCCGGGCGCTGCGTCCCGCCAGATCGTCGTCGAGTGCCTCGCGGAGCCGGGACAGGAGGTCGTCGAAGGAGAGCGTCCCGGCGTCCTTGCGGCGGCGGTCGACCTCGGTGGTGATCTCGTCGACCAAGACCCGCAGACGGGCGGCCCGGGGGTTTGATTCGTCAGGGTTGGGGCCCGGCACGAGAGCCGAATCGGCGTTGTTGAGCGCCAGTTGGGACGAGTGAAGGAGGTCGTCCAGCGACGGTATCTCGTCCGCCGGATTGGCCTCGTGCACCGCTTCGGCCACCAACACGTCGGTGGCGACCTGCCTACCGATCGCCTCGGTGTCGTCGACGAGCACTGCGTCCGGGTCGGTGAGGACGGTGGACCCGAGGGTGCCGATCACCTGTTGGGCGAACCCATGGATGGTCGTGATGGTTGCTGCGTCGAACTCGGTGATGGCCGTGCGGACCCGTTCGAGGCGGACCTGACGGTCCTCGCTCCAGATCAGTGCGAGCAGCGCATCGTCGGGTTTGGTCGCCGTGTCGAGGGCTTCGGCGAATTCGATGAGGCGGGCTCGGACCCGATCCTTCAGCTCGGCAGCCGCTGCCCGGGTAAACGTGACGACTAGCAGCTCGCTGATCGGCACGCCGTCCTCGGCCACGTACCTGGCGGCCAGGGTGGACAGCGTGAACGTCTTGCCAGTGCCAGCACTGGCCTCGATGGCCAACCGGCTCTGGGGAAGCGGTCCGGCCAGCTCGAAGGTTTCGATGTCGGTCACTTGGTGGTCTCGTCATCGTTGGCCAGGGACGACGCCATGGCCCCCCAGAGGTGGTGGGCGTACCGGCGGGCCCGATCGGACCCAGGGCCGTCGGGGTCGTTCAACTTGAGTGGCAGGGATGTGATTCGCTCAAAGGTGGCGTGGCCGAAGGCCACCTGAATCCACTCGTCGGCGCTATCGCCGAACGAGTACGTATTGGAGTTCCACGCGCCGGGGGCGCTGGTGCCCTTAAACAATGCCGGAGAGAGCTTCGGAAAGATCGGCAGGGGCTCGCACGAGCCTCGACGGAACAGATCGACCACCAGCGTGAGCGCGGCGACGGCCCGCTCGCGGCGCCGGTCCGGGTCGACGAGCGGGATTTCTAAGACTCGCTTTTGGCATCCCTTAGCTGTTTTCGAGCCTGGGCGGTTGAGAAGCACCGCGGTCCAGTGTGAATCGGGGTCGTGGGCGGTGAGGGCCATGAGATCGAGCCAGGGACCGAGACGCTGTTTGTCGGAGGCCTTGGACACGCTCGCAACGACCGGGCCGAGGTGGTTGCGGGCATCGTCGGACACGGTCCCGACGATGCGCGTGCCTCCGAACAGGGTGATATCGATCGGTCGGTACTCCGTCGATGGCTCCCGGGCCCCAAGTTCGTCAAGCGCCCCGATCAGCGCGTCGATCAGGCCTTCGGCCTCGGACAGTTCGGCCTCGGCCAGGCGGCCGGGTGGAAGGAGTTCGGCCGAACGTTCGCGCCGTAGGAACGATGTGGCGTCGCCGCCCGATCGGCGGTGGGCCAGAAATCGATCGCGCAACCCCCAGGCTTCGAGCGTCTCAAGGGTCAGGACGAGATCGCGCCCCTCCGCCGATCGGGGGATGCCGCTGGCCCCGGTCGTGGGGGCAACCAGCTTGCCCGTGTCGCGGGACGGGTTGTCGGGCAGGCTGACCTCGAGGATGGAGCGCAGGAACCACCGGGGCGGGTTGGCGAGAAACGCTCGTAGGTCGGCAAGGGTGATGACCGCCGGGGTGGTGTCGGCGAGGGGCGTTGCCAGGAAGGGTCGTGCCTCCCCCGGGGACAGGCGTGAGACGGCCCCAGCCCGGGCCAGAGGGTCGAAGCTCCACGGCCCGTCGAGACCGGGGCCGACCGACGGCGAGCCGACGATCTGAAAGTTGCGTTCGTCGAAACTCTGGCGGGGGTGGGTGATCGTGAGCTGGGTAAGGGCGGAGGGACGCGCTGCGAGATCGATGGTGTCCGTGATTACGTCGAGGAGTTCGGCCATCACGACGGCGGCGGGTATCGGCTGGTTGGTCACCACGCTTCGACCGTTACGGATCAACACCAGGTGTTCCCGAGCCGCTAGCACGGTCTCGAGCACGGCTTGGCGGGCGTCAGACCGCCGGTCGCGGTCGCCGAGTCGGGGGTCGGCGGTGGTGAGATCGTCGCCGTTGGGGGATCCGAGGGCGAAGGCCGACTCGTCCATGCCGAGCAGGCAGACCACGCGGTAGGGGATACCGCGCAGGGGCGTGAGGGAGGAGATGGTGACCCCTCCCCGAAAAAAGTCGGCGCGCCCGGCGGTCCCCTGAAGATAACTCCCCAGGAGATGGCGGATGTCGGCCAACGCAAGGTCGACCCCACACGCCTCGGACCCGATGACGGCGTGGTCGGCGAGGTCCTCAAGCACATTGGCGAGTCGAGTTTGTTGCCAGGCCGAGTCGGGGTCGACGGCGAACAGCGTCGCTGCGGCGTCTTGGAGCAGCCGAAACCATGCGTGTGCGGGTCGGGTGCCCTGGACGGCATCGGTGAGGTCGGCCAATCGGGCGAGGAGGTCGGCGAGTCGACCGGCGACGGCCGTGTCGGTTCCTTCGACGCCGATCGGGAGGAGTTGCCCAACGGCGAGGGCGTCGGGGTCGTCGGAAACGGTGATGCCCATCAGTAGGCGGTCGATCGCCGAACGCCACGACCCGGCCTCGTACGAGGCCGGGATGCCCCACCGCACCCGGTGGGCACCGTCGAGCCCCCACCGCGTGTTGGCCGTGTCGACCCAGTCGGCCAGTGTCGCGAGGTCTTCGTCGTTAAGTCCGAATCGCTCTCGGACAGGATCGAGGTTGACGAAGTCCAGCACGGCGGCGTCCGAGAAGCGGCTGTCCAACAGTTCCATCAGTGCGCCGAGCGCTCCGAGGAGGGGGTACGTCGCCCGAAGGGACCGGTCGGTGAGTCGGTAGGAGAGGTTTGGGGCGCCGGGCATGGTGGCCTCGTCGGTGTGTCCCCCCGGGCCGGCGGGCGGGCCCAGAACGGATTCGATGAGCGGTGCGAACTCGTCGAGCCCCGGGCAGAACACCACGACGTCGTCCTCAGTCAGAGTGGGATCATCTGCCAGGAGGTGCAGGATCTGATCACGCAACACCTCGACCTGTCGGGTGTTGCCGTGGCAGGTGTGGATCTGTATCGACCGGTCGGTAACCGCGGGTAGGAAGTCGCCCGCTGGGGCGGTGTCGGTTTGGAGGTCGTGTTGGACCATCGCCAACAACGTCGCCGGTTCATCTCCCGCGTCCGATTCAGCCTCCACAGACGCGGTGAGGTGGTCAGCCAACAGAACCAGGCTCTCGCGGGCCGGTCGGGCCCAGGAGACCAGCAGCGGATGATTCACGACTTCGACCGATCGGTCGTCGATGCGATGCACGGCCCGATTGCGGGAGGTGGAGGCTGAGGCGACGACAGCCCTGGTCATCGCTGGTGAGGGCTGATGGGCCAGGAGGTGAACGTCGCGTTGCGTGCCGAGCGCTTCGAGTAGCTCAAGGAACGGTCCTCCGCCGGGGAGGGTCGACAGCCCGAAGAGCGACACTCGTTCCGGGACGTCGACCGGGCAGTTGCCGGCTCGGATAACGGCCAGCCGCTCAGCGTGCCGTTCCGCCGGGCTGGGTACGCCGATGCGGGCGTGGACGAGCCGCCACAGGTGGGGCTGCCAGGCCGCCCGATCCGACAGCGGCGTGCCGGTACCGTCGACATCATGGCCGGCCTCCCAACTGGCCAGCATGGATGGCCGCTGGAGGAGGTAGCGGTCGAAGAGGTCGGCCAGTCGCCGGGCCCGCCCCCACCGCGTGGCGCCAGGCGCAAGCCGGTTGAGCGGTCCGAGCCGCTGATCAGCGGCTCGGACGCCGCTCTCGAGGACATCGAGGACCACCCATGCCATTCGGTCGAGGTGCCATGGGTCGTCGGCCCCGTCGGTGTCGGGGTAGAGGACCCGTTGGGCGAGGGTGCCGGGGAAGAGCATGTCCAGGTTGGCGGCCACGCCATCGGTCCGGTCGGTGCCGGAGTTTCCCAGGCGGCGGGCCAGGTCAAGTCCAAGCCAGCGTTGCACGCCGGCGGTGGTCACGACGATCCACTCGGGTGCCATCGGGTCCGCTAGCGGTTCCGACAAAACCTGGGCAAGGCGAGCTGATAATTCTTGGAGATCACCGTCGCTGGTCACCCGGAGCATGTGCTCACCCGGACTAGGCATGCCCTGAGGGTCGGGGCGACGCTCCTGCGCGCCACTCGGTTGTGAAGGTGCCTCGTCAGTGGCTGTCTTCTCTTGCAACGCCCGGGCGCATCCGCGCTGGTAAACCCGCCGCGCACCAGCACGCCGGAGCGTTCGGTGAGCCCGTCGTAGGCCGAGAGCCGCTCGGCCGAGTCGTGGTTGCCGGCGATGGCAGCCACCTTGATGCCCGACTCCACCAGCCCCCGGACGGTGGAACGGAAGAGTGTCACGGCCTCCGTGGGGGGCACGTCTCGGTCGTAGACGTCGCCAGCGACGACCACCAGTTCGGCCCCCTCGTCGACCGCGAGTTCAACCAGACAATCGCAGAACACCCGTTGATCGTCGAGGAGCGCGTGCTCCCCAAGCCGACGTCCTAGGTGCCAGTCGCTGGTGTGGATGAACTTCATGGGTACCGACCGTACGGATGGGGTGTGACAACGAAGCCGAAGCGTCGAAGCCGGAAGGTGTGGTTGGTCCGCCGGACACGACCCCCGCATGCGAGCGATCGCGCTCCGTAGTCAAACCACACGCGTGTTATTCACCCTAGGCCGTGCAGCAGGCGGCCGGGACGCCTGGCGCGACCAGCTGAGCCGATACCGAGTGGTCATCACTGGCAATACTGGAGGGGTGGAAGCGCGAGTCCGGGAACCAGCCCAGACGCCGGCACCGTGAAGAGTCGCGTCGTCGTCACTGGCATGGCAGGTGCTGGAAAGAGCACGTTTTCGCGCCAGCTGGCTGCGAAGACCGGCCTTCCTTTGATCCATCTTGACCTTCACAGGTGGGGGCCCGGCTGGGTCCGAGTGCCTGACGACGAACTGATCGAGACACAGCGGAACCTGCTCGCAGGCCAGCGGTGGATCATCGACAGCAATGATGTCGACGACGACCTCTTGGTTGCGCACGCTGACACACTCGTGGTCATCACGACTCCGTGGTGGGTCTGTTCGTGGCGAGCATTTCGGCGTGGGCTTCGCCGACCTGCAGGGTCGCAGCTGCCCGAGGGCTGCGAAGAGTCGTTCTCCCAGCGCATTGGCGATGAGTGGGGCATCGCCTGGGGCAACTGGCGCAACCGGAAGACGGTCTCCGAACATGACCGTCGCCTTGCGCAGCGCTGCGCTGGTCTGATGGACGTGCACCTGTTGAGCAACAAACAAGAACTCGCCGACTGCGTCCGCCGTTTTTCCGAGTGACTTGAGTTGTGACCGGTGTGGCGGTCGGCGTTGTCGACGGCTGGTCGCTGCGCGTGGCCAATTCGAATCTGCTGCGATGTGAGCGAGAGCACCCGATAAGCGCGTTGCTCGATCACTCAGCCCGCGCTACGTACTCGGCGAACCGTGGCGGCGCTGGTCAAGCTGAGTAGCGCCTCACAACGCTCATCGGTTCGAACCTCCGCCCCGGTTTCTGCGTCGGCTGACCATCACGAGGGCCAGGCCAGCGACCACCGCTGCCATGGCCATGGCGGTCAATCCGCCAACGCCCGAACCGGTGCGTGGCAACGTGCCGGATGGGGACGAGACGCTGCTGCCCGTGCTCCGTAGGACGGCAGCGGCTGGGACGACGACGGCCGCAGATCCGGGCGTTGGGGTGGCGACGGCCGCCGCGGCCGGGCCGGGTGCGCCACCGGGCGTGTTGCGGTTCCTCGCTCCGGGCGGCGTGGAGGTGGGGGGATCCACGATCGACTCAGGACCGCTCTCGGGCTGTTCGGGGCTACTCGGGCCACTTGGGCTGCCGGGCTGATCAGGACCACTCGAATTGCCCGGATTGCCCGGATTCTCGGGGTTTTCAGGAGGCCCGGGGTTGTCTGGCTCGGGCGAGACGACGACACCTGCAACCGTCACGGTGACCTCGGCGCTACAGCCCTTCCCCTGTGCATCCTGGGCGGAGTAGAGAAAGCGGTCGGTGCCTTCGAACTTCGCCGGCGCGTTGTAGCGGATCGACTCACCGACGTTGGTCACCTCAACGGTGCCCCCAGCTTCGGTGACGCCCTCCTCGCCGTCGACACCGACGCCCGTCACCGTGAGCAGGCCGGGTTGGCCCTCGGGGTCGAGGTCGGTGTCGTTGGCCAACACTTCAAGCTGGATCGAACCGCCGTTGTCGACCGACGCCGCGTCGGCGATGCAGACCGGCGCCGGATCGAGGTCGAAGTCGCTCGGATCGTTCGGAGCGGGAGCCACGATGGTGGCCCGAAGCTCGCCCTGCGTGCACCGACTGACCAGGTCGTTCGGTGACCGGCCGTCGTCTCCGTAGGGATCGGCGGCAAACTGCGGGTTGGCCAAGGCGTGGGAGTCGCACACCTCATAGGCGAGGGTGGCCACCCCATCGGCGTCGGCGACGGGTGTGAGGGTGACGAGGCAGTCGGCATCGATCGACGCCGAGGCGACCAAACCGTCGGGATCTGCACTCAGCGGACCTGCGGTGCAGCTGAGCGGCTCGCCGTCCGGGTCCTGATCATTGGCCGAGACGTCGAGATCGGAGATCGGCGTGAGCGATGAGGTGAGTACCTCGTCATCGGTGGCGACGGGAGCATCATTCCCCAACACCAGGACGGCCACCGTGCCCAGGCCACACACCGGAAGCCCCTGATAGGTGGGCGTCTGCTGGGCGGGGTCCTCGCAGGCCACGTAGTTGAAGGAGGTCAGCCCCTCGAACCCGTCGGTCGGGGTGAACACCACCGTGCGCTCGTCGAGTCGGGTGGCGGTGCCTGCGGATGCATCGACGCCCTGGATGCCGTTGATGGCCGGGATGCGCACGCCGGATGCGGGGTCGGCCGGGTCGGGTCCGTTCGGGTCGAGATCGTTGGCGAACACCGGGATCTCCAGGTGATAGGCGCCGATTCCATCACCGGAGTACCCGGCATCGACCACGTCGACGTCGGGTACGCCCACCACCGGGGCGACGAAGGTGTCGTTGACCGGGGTGACCAGCACCGATGCCTGGGCATTGATGCAGCGGCTGGAGGTGGTGGCGCTGAGGTCGTCGGGGGAGCCCTGGTCGTACCCGGGCCTGGGTGTGGCCAGCGCTCCGTGGCTGCCGGGGGTGAGCAGTGGGTGCACGTCGCAGGTGCGGTAGGTGAACGTGCCGGTGCGCTGGGCCGGGGTGTTGTTGGCGGTGAAGGAGAACGTGCAGTCGCTGGCGATCAGCACGGTGCCGGCGTTGTTGCTGACGGTTGGCAGCTCGGGGAAGCAGGTCGCGTTATCACCGGCTGCATCGGCGATCGTCGGGCCGAGGTCGAATTGCTGGTTCACCGCTGCGTCGTTGGCCGCAAATTGGGCGGGAACCGCCACCAACAGCAGGTTCGGCTTCAGCGTGATGTCGACTTTGACCGCTCGCTGCAGCCCGCTGACCGAGCTGAGGATGTAGGTGAACTGATCGGTGCCGACCGCGTTGGCGGGAGGCGAATAGACGCAGGGGCCCGCCGACATCGAGGCGAAGGCGGCGGTGCCCTTCTGGGCCGGGGTGCCGCACTTGACCGTGCCACCCTTCACCGAGTTGGGCTGCCAGTCCTTGATCCGGACCTGGGCGGGGTCGCCGGGGCCGCCGGCCACCTCGGGGTCGTCGTCGTTGGCCAGCACGTTGATGTCGATGGCGTGGCTGCCGCCGTTGGCGTCATCGACGGTGTTGGCCGAGTAGGTGGCGTTGGTGCTCACCACATCGGCGCCGCTGGTGGGCGGATCGACGTCGTCGACGGTGAAGTCGAGGCCGAGGGGGAGCGAGCAATCGAAGCTTGAGGCCTTAGGTGTTGCGTCGTAGCCCGACACCTTCAACTCCGGAACCGTGATCTTTCCGGGGGCGTTTGCGCGAATCTTCGCCACCAGCTTGACCTCGGTCCCGTCGCCGGGTTGGAAGGCCCCCTTGGGGCTGGAATTCGAGTCGAACTGGTAACCGAAGGCTCCCACCGGCCCGATCGGCCCGACGGAGCCGTCGCCGTTGTACGGGGTCGTGTTCAGGCTTCCCTTGGGGATGGCGGCCTGGGCAGCGGGACCGTCGACCTGGAGGTCGAGGACCAGTGGATCTGGACCGTCGTTGGGGAATGACCCGCCGAAGAAGCTGTAGACCGTGGCGGTCAAGGTGATGACGTCGCCAACCTCAATCTCGTCTCCGTCGGCCACCGACGAGCCCACCGACCACCGAGCAAAGCCGCTCTTGCCGCGACCGTTGATGTTGATCGGGCCGCACTCGGGCAGGTTGCCGCCCCCGCCCGACGCGTACTGCTTGAACACGAAGCTGGCGTAGCCGTCGGGGGTGTCTTCCTTCGCCGAGGCGGGCTCAACGGGACCGGCGGCGAAGGAGAGCACGGCGCCGAGAAGGGCGAGGGTGACGGCACCGATGGCACTACGTGGTGTACGCATCACGGAAAGCTACAAGTGGTCTGACCACTTGTCAACGATGGTCTGACCACTTTTCGGAGGGGTACACTGGCTTTGTGTCCAACCGCCCACGTGTGGCCGATGCGCTGTTCGAGTCGCTGCTCTACGAGATCGTCGACGGGGTTCGCCCACCCGGCTCTCAGCTGCCGGCCGAGCGGGAGCTTGCCGCGGACACCGGCGTCAACCGTCAGGCGGTGCGTGAGGCTTTGCAACGGCTCCGTCAGCTCGGGTTGGTCGAGATCGTGCACGGCGGGGGGGTCCGCGTTCTGCCCTGGCGTGACACCGGTGGCATCGGCCTGTTGCCGCTGATCCTCTGGCGATCAACGGGTCCGGACGCCGAGGTGGCTCGCTCCACCGTGGAGCTACGAGCCGCCATCGGGGCCGACGCAGCCAGGTCGTGCGCGGCGCGTTCCCCTGTGCATGGGCTGCGCCTGCTGGAGTTGGTGCGGGAGATGGAGGAACTCGGCGCCGAAGAGTGGAACGACGTCAGGCTGCGGTTTTGGGAGGAGGTGGTGGTCGGTTCGGGCAACGTCGCCTACCGCCTCGCGTTCAACACTCTGCGCGAGGTGGTCATGGCGGCTGCCCCGGTGTTGGCGCCCGTGCTCCGCTCGGAGTGGGAACAGGTCGACGGCTTCCGGATGGTGGCCGCTGCCGTGGCCGCCGGCGATGCCGACCGCGCCGAAGCCGCTGCTCACGATGTTCTCGGCCGAGGGGTGGAGGCGGTGTTCCGGGCCACCGAGGGCCTGGCCACGGCATCGACGCGACCTGCGCTCGACCCAGTCACGCCGGCGGCTCCTGCTGCACGTCGTTCGTTGCCCGACGGTCCCGGTCGCTGACGCAGGGGCCTGGCTGTCGCGTTCGACGACTTCGGTGATCCCGCCGGCCGCCAGACGGTTCGGAGTCTCAGTGTTCGGTGGGCAACCCCAACTCGGCCACCCGGTCATAGCCGTCGTCGATCAGCTTGACGTTCCTCCCGGCCCTGGCGCGCAGGCTGGCAGCGATCGAAGCGCGAAACCCCGACGCGCAGTGGACGAGCAGGTGCTCGACGTGGGAAAACGTATGCCTCGGCGCAGCTCAATGAAATGGGATCACCCAAAACCTGGCTATGAGACACGTTCACCGAACGGCGCCGGCATCCGGGCGGAGGGAGCCGCCGATGCGTGGTCGGGCTGCGACGGCTGATGATTTGGCTCCGGCGGGGCTAGCCCAAGGGCTAACCCGGGCTAGAAGCCCAACACCTGTGTCGGGCTCAACCGGCTGGTGGTGGTGCCATCGCCCAATTCCCCCCAGCTGTTGTCTCCCCAGCAGGCTGCGGTGCCGTCGTCGTTGAGCGCACACGAATGGACGTACCCGGCGGTGATTGCGGTGACGTCGGTGAGCCCGGTCACTGGTGTCGGTGTCAACCGGTCTGTGGTGGTGCTATCGCCCAATTCCCCCCAGCCGTTGTCTCCCCAGCAGGCTGCGGTGCCGTTGTCGTTGAGCGCACACGAATGGACGTACCCGGCGGTGATTGCGGTGACGTCGGTGAGCCCGGTCACTGGTGTCGGTGTCAACCGGTCTGTGGTGCTGCCATCGCCCAGCTGGCCGTCGTAGTTGTATCCCCAGCAGGAAACCGTGCCGCCCTGTTTGAGCGCGCAAGCGTGCCATTTACCGGCGGTGATGGCGGTGACGTCGGTGAGCCCGGGCACTGTTGTTGGTGTCAACCTGTTGGTAATGGTTCCGTCGCCCAACTGCCCGTGTTCGTTGGCTCCCCAGCAGGCGGTGGTGCCGTTTCGTTTGAGAGCACACGAAGAGACGTACCCGGCGGTGATGGCGGTGACGTCGGCGAGCCCGGCCACTGGTGTCGGTGTCAACCGGTCCCAGTTGCTCCCGTCGCCCAGCTGGCCGTAGTAGTTGTATCCCCAGCAGGAAACCGTGCCGCCCTGTTTGAGCGCGCAAGCGTGCCATTTACCGGCGGTGATGGCGGTGACGTCGGTGAGCCCGGGCACTGGTGTTGGTGTCAACCGGTCGGTGGTGCTGCCATCGCCCAACTGCCCGCTGGAGTTGCTTCCCCAGCAGGAAACCGTGCCGCCCTGTTTGAGCGCACAAGAATAGTATGGCCCGGCTGTGATGGCGGTGACGCCGGTGAGCCCGGGCACTGTTGTTGGCGTCGACCGGTTGGCGTTGGTCCCGTCGCCGAGTTGCCCGTCGGTGTTGGATCCCCAGCAGGACACGGTACCGGCGTCGTGTTTGAGCGCGCACGAATGGAGGTCCCCGGCGGCAATGGGTGGGGTTGGCGCTGGGATTGGGCAGGCTGAATGCCACAAGAACACCGCCATTTGTGCTCGGGTGACCGGATTCGAAGGGGAAAATTTGCCGGGTGATGTCCCCGAGGTGATCTGCTGTTCGACTAGCCACGTCACCGCAGTCTCATAATAACTGCTTGCAACAACATCGGAGAACCCGTGGGTTCCGATCGGTGCGGGTGACCCGGCAGCGCTCCACAAAAACACCGCCATCTGTGCACGCGTGACCGCTCTGTTCGGTGAGTACTTGCCCGCTGAGGTGCCGGCGGTGATCCCGGCCTCGACCAGCCACGACACCGCATCGCCATAGTAACTGTTGGCAGGGATATCGGTGAACCCGTGATTACCGGCCGGGGCGGGTGAATCGGCTGAATGCCACAAGAACAACGCCATCTGTGCACGCGTGACCGGGCTGTTCGGTGAGTACTTGCCCGGTACGGTGCCAGAGGTGATCCCAGCCTCGACCAGCCAGCCGACCGCGACGTTGTAATACGAATTGGCGGGCACATCGGTAAAACCGTGCGGGGCAGGCGCCACACACGACGCCGAAGCAACATCACCGGCGTGAGGAGTATCGGGAGGCGGACTGTTCTGAGCACCGGCGGGCACCCCCAGGGCCGCCACGACCCCCATCACCAACAACCACCCCGCTACCAGCCGGACCCTCACAAGACGGTTCATGAAACAAACGTATGCCTCGGCGCAGCTCAAGGAAACAGGATCACCCTAAATTTGTTGTGAGACACGTTCGGGCGTCGTCAAATAGACCAGGGGTCGCCCCATATGTCAGTCGCTGGGGTGGATGAAACTCATGGGAATCGACCCTACGGATGGGGTGTGACAATCAAGGTTGAGCGGCGGCCGGAGCCGCTAGACCGGGGCGTGGATCGGCCGTTCGATGCGACCTACCGAAGGGAGCGGTCTTCCGCTCCTGCGACATGACCACATTGAGTCAGCCGGCCCAACAGCCCCTGATGTCCGAATCTTAAGACATCGCGTTAGCATGTCTCGATGTCATCGAACGCAGACGAAGTGGTGGCTGGCCGAGGCGAAAACGTCAGCGGTCAATCGGCGGAGTTCGTCGTCCTCAACGAGGCCATGTTCGGCCCCGCGATCCAAGAATTTCGTCATCGTTCAGCAACCAGCCAGGCTGACCTTGCCGAGCGCTTGGACCTTCATCGCAGCTACCTCTCAGCCTTGGAGAACGGCAGGTCCAACGCAGCCATGCGAGCGATCATGCGTGCCTGTCGTGAGCTTGGCCTCGAGGTTGTCGTACGCCCGAAGACGCTATGAGCGGGAAGCTCAACGTGTGGTGGGGTCAGACCCTCGTCGCAACGCTCGCCGAACGGCGAGGGCGGATGAGCTGCACGTACACCGACCCTTCGATGCCGATGTTCTCGGTGGCGATGCCGACCCGTTCGGCGCCGTATCCCGACCGCTTTACCCGCCCGTTCTTTCACGGCCTCCTCCCCGAGGGGGACGCCCGTCGCATCATTGCGTTCGATCTCGGACTGGGCAACGGCGGTGCCACCGACATGGACCTGCTTCGTGCCCTCGGCCGTGACTGCGCCGGGGCGCTTGTCATCGCCCAAGGCAAGCCTCACCCGTCTGCTCTCGACGGTATCGCGCACGGTCTGAGCTCCGAGCAGATCGCGCAACGGCTTCGGGACCTTCCTGATCACCCACTCGGCGCCGACGGTCTGGTGCGGGTATCCCTGCCCGGGGTCCAGCCCAAACTGTTGCTCGGACGTACGTCAGCAGGGGGGTGGTACTTGCCGGCTGAGGGTCGGCCGTCGACTCATCTCCTCAAACCCGCTCACCGCTTCTTGGCAGGGTCGATCCCCAACGAGTTGCTCTGTCAGCGGTTCGCCGCAGCTGCGGATGTTTCGGCCGCAACCACCGAAATGATGGCCTTCGCCGGTGAGCCGGCGTTGGTGTCGACCCGCTTCGATCGGGAATTCGATGCTTCTGGAGTGTCACGGCGTCGCCATCAGGAGGACGCATGTCAGGCCCTGATGGTGCTGACGGTAGACCCTCGCCGGAAGTATCAACAGGGTGCGGGCCCGCCGTCCCTCCGCAGTGTCGCCGAGGTGCTCGACCGCTGGGGAGATGGTCCCCAACGCGTGCGCCTGCTGGAGCAGGTGGTCGTCAACATGGTGGTGGGTAACGCCGACCTGCACGGAAAGAACCTCTCGCTGCTGCATCGGGAGGGCGTGGTGTCGTTGGCGCCGTGCTATGACGTGATGAGCACCACGGCGCTGTCGGAGGACGTGTCGACCGGCCTCGGGCTCTTCGTTGGTGACGCCACCGACATCAACGAGGTGACCATGGGCGATGTTGCCGCCGAAGGGGTGTCCTGGGGCCTCCGGCCCGTCTCGGTCGATGCGGTCATCGGTGGGCTGCTCGACCGCATGCCCGACGCGCTGGTGGCAGCCGCCGCTACTGCGATGCCTCCGGACGGCTCGTTCTCGGAACAGCTGCTCGACCACATCGGTGGTCGGCTGCGTCGAGCGCGAACCAACTGGACGACGTCGCTCGGCCGGCGCTGAAGCCGTGAGGGCCCGCTGCGCGCTTGTGCTGAAAGTCAGCAGTATGCATACCATTCAAGTACGCGTCGAAATCATATGTTTACGGTCGTGGCAATCGTGATGGCGCTCTGTATGGCCGGATGCGGGTGTCTGGCCGCGACGCCACCGACCAGCCCAACCTGGCAACAACTGCAGTCTGCAAGGAGCCCATCACTGTGTGGCCAGAAGCCGACCAAGTTGGTGAAGGGGGAGCACACCGCAATCCCGAGGGGCGGTGGGCACTTCAGGCTGGTCAAGAAGTTGTACAGCGGCAACAGCGGATAGGTGACCAACGTGCCCGGCGGTTCAGGTCCGTTCACCGCCGTGGTGGCCGACTGCAACCAGGGAGGCTCGCCGTGGCCGCATCAGGTTCTGTTCATCGGGCCTGGCACGAAGTTTGTAGCTTCAAGTGACCTCTACGATGCCAATTGGAAGACGCACGGACTCACCGGCCCAGCCCGCAATGACGTTGAGTCGATGACCAAGACAAAGACGGGCCTGTCCGTGAACGTCAGTGCCGAGCGGCTGAACGACGCAAGCTGTTATCCCGGCGGCAGCGCCACGGTGACCGTCAAGGTCGCCGGAGGCAAGGTTGTGATCACCAGCATCAAGCGCCGATAGGTAGACCCGATGGCAACGCTCAGGCCGTTCAGCGCCTCTTGGTGAATGGCGGTATCCAACGCATTAACATCCGCCCCATGATGACGAACCGACCTGGTCGACTACTCGCTGTTCTGGTGGCGGTGGCGACGATGGTGGCCGGGTGTCAGTGTGCAGCGCCGCCACCCGCCGCTTCGGCCATGAGGCCGTTCGTCGGCAGTTGGTATGCCAACACCAGTGGCATGACGATCACGTCCGGTGGGCGAGTTTTGGTGGAGATGAAGGACACTTCCGTCATGCCGTTCGACTACCTGACCTTGGATATGACGGCTACCAGCGCCAGTCGCAATATGCTCCAGGCCAAGGTGGTGAAGTCGGACAATCGTCGGGTTCGGGTGGGTTCCACCTATACGTTCAAGCCAACGAGTTGGGGGCTCAGCATGACAGGACCGGTTTCCAAACAATGGTGCACGTTGGCCAACCACAGGCAGGCGAAGTGCGGCGGCTACGGCAACTGACCGTGAAACTGCCTCTTCGCACCGCGCGACCTGTACTGCCGGCACGTCGGTTTCTTCGGATAGCGGTTGTGGCGGTAGTGGCGGTGCCGGCGTGCGGGCAGGCTGAGTCAGCCGGAGAAGGTGTTGCTTCCACGACGACTTCCATTTCGGCCACCACCGCTCGCCTCTCGACCACCTCGGCTCCGAGCACCTCGGCTCCGGCCACGGCACCTCCCCCGACGGAACCGCCCACGACCAGTTCCCCACCGACGACGGCGCCGGCCCCTGCGACGACACCGCCTCCGCCCACGACAGCGCCCAGGGATGAACCTCTGCAGCTCTCTGGCGACAGCGTTGGCGTCGCCAGGTTCGGAGAAGATGCAGGGCGTTCCCTCGCGTCGCTGTCCGAGAAGCTGGGCAGCCCCAGCGAGGACACAGGATGGGAGGAGTTCCTTCCGGAAAGTGAAGTTGAAGGCACGGAGTACGCCGCGGTTGCGGGGCAGTACTACCAAAGCGATGACAATTTGGGCCCGGCATGGGGATACGCGGTTCACCGGAAAGTGTGCTGGGAGACGCTGTGCGTGCGCCTTGGGGGCGAGTCTCAAGAGACTGCCCAACTGCGGGGTTGGGAATGGAATACCGAGGACTACCTACCCCCGACGGCGACCGTGTCGAACGCTGAACTGGCCGGAACCGGCATACAGCTCGGGTCAACCTGGGAAGAGTTGCAGGCTGCCTACCCCGGCGTTGTCGCCGGACGCGCCGAAGGCGGTGCGTTGGCCGTGGACAATCGGCCTTGGGACGGATTCTTTGACGGGGTGTCAGAGTGGCGACTTTCGGGCACTTCGGCCCAGGAGCAACCCAACTACGCACCGCCCGATGCTCAGGTGGTGCGCTTGTCGGCCGGGGAGGGCCCGCAACCGGGGTGTTGCTGACGGGGCCCGCCGAGTGTCTCTCAGCGGAGGGTTTCGCAGCTGGTGTTACACCAGCTGCGAGATCGAACTGATCGCCGTGTAAGCGGCGAGGGCGATCAGGAGCGCCACAAACCCGGTGGTCAGCTTGGAGGCGGGCACCCGGTCGGCGATGCGCTTGCCCAGCACGGTGCCGATGATGGCCAGCACGAGGAACGGCAGGGCGTCACCCCAGTGAATGTCGAGGGTGCCGGCCCGCAGGCCCAGCGCCATCGCAGAGTTGATGGCGATCACCACCAGCGAAGTGCCCACTGCGTCGGGCATCGAGAACCCCATCGTGAGCACGAGTGCGGGGACGATGACGAAGCCGCCACCAACGCCGAAGAAGCCGGTCATGAGGCCGACGGCCGTGCCGGCGAGCAACACCTTGGGAAGTGCTGCCCAGCTGAGGCTCTCGGGGGCGTCGGCATCTGGATGCTCGACCTCGTGAACCTCGCGGTCGGCGCTTGACAAAGGCACCGCAGCGGCCGATGCGGGGGTGGCAGTCGGAAGCGTGGCGGTCGCGGACGCGCTGGACGTCGTCGACGTCGCCAGAACCGCGGGGGTTTCGACGGCCTGGTCGGTCGTCGTGGGGTCGTCGCTCGACCTGCGGCGCCACATGGCGACTGCCGCTGCCACCATGACGCCGCTGAACGCGAGCAGCAGCACGTCGGGGTCGACCGCCTGGTTGGCGGCGGTACCCAGGTAGCTGCCGCCCAGGCCGGTGATCCCGAACAGCAGTCCATGACCCCACTTCACCCGTCCGGCCCGCCAGTGAGACCCGACGCCCATGAACGATGCGGCACCAACCACGAGCAGGCTGGTGCTGGTGGCCACCTGAGCGGTCTCGCCGGCCCCGTACACCAGGGCGGGGACGGCCAGGATCGAGCCGCCGCCTCCGAGAGCGCCCAGGCTGAGCCCGATCAGCAGGCCGAGGGGGCTGGCGAGCAGGCCGCGCATCGGCTCAGTCCCGCCCGGTGAGCTCGGCCACCATGCGCACCTGGCGCTCGATGTCCCAGCGGGCCTCACCGCGTTGCAACGGCCGTGAGCCGTTGTCCCATCCCATGAGCCCGCCCTCAAGGATGTGGGTGTTGGACATTCCGGCACCGGCGAGCGTGCGGTTGGCCTGTGCCGCTCGGTTTCCCGACCGGCAGATGATCACCACCGGCACGTCGAGGTGCGAGCGGATCTCGTCGGCGTGCTCGCCGAGCAGGTTGAGCGGCACGTTGTAGCTGCCGGGGATGTGGGCCGTCTCAAACTCGCCGGTGAAGTGGGCCGCCGACTCCGTCGTACTCGGGGCAGGGTTGGTGAGTGTGGGGGAGGTCATGGGTGGGGGTTCCTTTGCGTACAAGCGAGGGAGGNNTGGGTGGGTGGGTGGGTGGGTGGGGGTTTGTCGCTGAACTCAGGCGTTGGCCTGAACGGCTGACCAGGCGTCGAATCCACCGAGCAGATCGGAGACGTCGGTTGCGCCGTGCGACCGCAACCAGCTGGCACCCAGCGAGGAGCGGTAGCCGCCGGCGCAGTGCACGACGATCGGCTGGTGCAGGTCGATCTCGTCCAGACGGTCTTGGAGTTGGGCCAGGGGAATGGCCATCGCTCCCGGGATCGAGCCGATGGCGGTTTCGCCCGGGTTGCGCACGTCGATGACCTGCACGCTCTCATTGGCCGCGCGTGCCTGGTCAAACGCCGTTGCGGTCAGCCGCGAGGATCGCTGGGTCACCTCGGGCCGAGCGACAAACGTCACCTCCGGGCCCTCGAGCACGCCGATCACGTTGTCGAAGCCGATGCGTCCCAGGCGCAGGTTCGCTTCGGCCGCCTGGCCTGCGTCGGTGATCAACACGATGTCGGCGTCCGGGGCGACAGCCGTTCCTGCGTACTCCGCGTAGCGACCGTCCAGGCCGACGTTGAGCGAGCC